>Ga0209125_1000208_pt1 | contig 92466 bp, 87 predicted proteins | sample BarGraIncub1131A_FD_184503 | JGI IMG/M metagenome (GOLD analysis project Ga0209125, IMG submission 184503) | Arctic peat soil microbial communities from Barrow, Alaska - Barrow Graham LP Incubations 11-31A (SPAdes) (version 2) | ecosystem: Environmental > Terrestrial > Soil > Wetlands > Peat...
CCCGATCCAGGCGAACTTCAGCCCCTGGTAGCCCCCCTTCTGCTCGATGACCGTGAACAGGTCGGCCATGATCTGGCAGGGGTGGTGCAGGTCGGTGAGCCCGTTGATGATCGGGACCGAGGAATACTTGGCGAACTCCTCCACGGTTTCCTGGGCGAAGGTGCGGATCATGACGCCGTCGCAGTAGCGGGCGATGACCCGGGCGCTGTCCTTGATCGGCTCGCCGCGCCCCATCTGGGAGTCCTTGCCGTTGATGAAGAGCGGGTGGCCGCCCAGCTGGTACATGCCGACCTCGAAGGAGATCCTGGTCCGGGTCGAGGACTTCTCGAAGATCATGGCCAGCGTCTTCCCCTTGAGGAGGTGGTGTTCGACGCCGCTCTTCTGCTTCTGCTTGAGCTCCCTGGTCAGGTCGAAGATGGCGTCCAGTTCTGCCTTGGAGAACTGGCTTAGGGCGAGGAAGTCTTTTTTCATAGGGTGAGATCTCACTTAGAAGTTTGATTTATAGTGTGCCGTTTGCGTTGCAATATCTGCAGAGACGCTTTGCTTTCGAGTCTCCCGCCGTTACGGTCCCGTTTCCGGAGGACCGCAGCGCCGTCGGATTTTACAGCTCCGCCAGGATGCCGGAGAGGATGGAGATCATATCGTCCACCTCCTTTTTCCCGACGATCAGCGGCGGGACGAAGCGGAGCACCTTCTCCTGGGCGCAGTTCAAGAGGAGTCCGCGTTCGAGCGCCTTCTTGACGATCCCGGCGCCGGGGATGGAGAGCTCCACCCCGATCATCAGGCCGATGCCGCGCACCTCCTTGATCACCGGGAACTTGCCTCTCAGGGCCTCGAGTTCTCCCGTCAGGTATTCGCCCATCTCCTGGCAGCGGTTCAGGATCCCCTCTTCGAGGATGGCGCGCACCGTGGCGACGCCGGCGGCCATCACCAGCGGGTTGCCGCCGAAGGTGGAGCCGTGCGTTCCCGGGCCGAATGCCGTGGCGAGTTCATTGGTGGCGAGCATGGTCCCGACCGGCGCCCCGTTGGCAAGCGCCTTGGCGAGCGTCATGATGTCCGGCGTGATCCCGAAGTGCTCATGGGCGAACATCTTGCCGGTCCGTCCCATGCCGACCTGCACCTCGTCGAAGATGAGGATCAGGTCGTTTTCGTCGCAGATCCGGCGCACCTCCTGGAGGTAGCCGGCGTCCGGCACCACGACCCCGCCTTCTCCCTGGATCGGCTCCAGCATCACCGCGCAGGTGACCGAGGAGACTGCGGCCCTGAGCGCGGCGGCGTCGTTGAACGGCACGTGGCGGAACCCGTGCAGCAGGGGATCGAAAAATTTCTGCACCTTCTCCTGGCCGGTCGCCGAGACCGTTGCCATGGTCCTGCCGTGGAAGGAGGCGAGCGCCGTGATGATCTCGTAGCGGTCCGGGCCGAACTTCTCGCGGCTGTACTTGCGCGCCAGCTTGATCGCCGCCTCGTTCGCCTCGGCTCCCGAGTTGCAGAAGAACGCCTTGTCGGCGAAGCTGTGGCTGCACAGAAGCTCGGCCAGTTCGATCTGCTGCGGGATGTTGTAGTAATTTGAGCAGTGGATCAGCTCCCCCGCCTGCTTGGCGAGAGCCGCGACCACGGCGGGGTGGCAGTGCCCGAGGTTGTTGACGGCGACCCCGGCGAGGAAGTCGAGGTACTTCTTCCCCTCCACGTCCCAGAGGTAGCACCCCTCGCCCTTGACCGGCACCAGCGGGAACCGGCCGTAGGTCCGCATGATGTACTTGTCACCCTTTTCAATCCACGCTGCTGAATTCATAAAAGCCCCCTGTGAAACCGTTCTACGTTCAACGTTCTACGTAAAATCCAGTGCTAAACCTCGTTATAACTGCTACCTAACCGTTAAATCTGTTCTGCTTTCGGTGTGAATATTCACGTAGAACGTAGAACGTAGAACGTAGAACGTAGAACGTAGAACGTAGAACGGGTTTTAACGCCTTACGCCTGTATTTCCGTGCCGATCCCGATGTTGGTGAAGATCTCCAGCAGGATGGCATGCTCGATCCTGCCGTCCACGATGTGCGCCTTCTTGACACCCGCGGCGAGCGCGTCGGTGCAGCAGGTGACCTTGGGGATCATGCCGCCGGTGACGGTGCCGTTGTCGATCAGCGTGGCGACGTCGGAAAGCGGAATGCTGGAGAGGAGCTCTCCCCCCTTGCTCTTCACGCCCGAGACGTCGGTAAGCAGGATCAGCTTCTCGGCATGGAGCGCCGCCGCCACCTTTCCCGCCACCAGGTCCGCGTTCACGTTGTAGCTCTCGCCGTCGCGGCCCACCCCGACCGGCGCTATCACCGGGATGAAGCCACCCTTTTCCAGGGCGACCAGGATGGAGGGGTTCACCTCCACCACGTTCCCCACGAAGCCGATGTCCACCATTTCGGTGCTGCCGTCGTCGCGCCGCACCTCCTGGAGCATCTTCTCGCACAACAGCAGCCCCCCGTCCTTGCCGGAGACGCCGGCCGCGCGGCCGCCGTGCTGGTTGATGTAGCCGACCACCTCACGGTTCACCTGGCCGGTCAGCACCATTTCCACGACCCCCATGGTCTCCGCGTCGGTCACCCGCATCCCCTTGACGAACTCGGAGGTGATGCCGTAGCGCTTCAGGGTCTCGTTGATCTGCGGCCCGCCGCCGTGCACTATGACGGTGTTGATCCCGATGTATTTGAGCAGGATGATGTCGAGTGCGAACGACTTCCTGAGCTTTTCCTCGGCCATGGCGTGGCCGCCGTACTTGATGACGATAGTCTTACCCGAAAAGCGCCTGATATAAGGAAGCGCCTCCATGAGTGTGCTCGCCTTCTCTATAAGTTTTTGCATGACTGCCTCTGAATCAATAGTACCTGCATGGAAAGCGGTAAATATAGCAGATAGGGGGAAATAATCAACTTGAAAGAGGGATATTGCCCGGAACCCCGTGATGGGCGATGTGTGATGTGTGAAATGATGGGCTATTGGTACCCGTCACCGCACGCTACGCTTTCCGGATTTTATTGCCCATCACAAATCACACATTACGCCTTCGGCTTTGGGAGGCTGGCCTTGCTGGGGATGCTGATAGTGACGCGGGTCCCGACGTCCGGCTCGCTCTCGATGCCGATGCTGCCGCCATGCATCCTGATGAACTCGCGCGCGTAGAAGAGGCCGAGGCCGAAGCCGCGGACCTGACCGGTCTTCTCGGCGTCCACCTGGTAGAACTTCTCGAAGATAACGGGCAGCGCTTCCTTGGGGATGCCGATGCCGGTGTCCTCGACGATTATCTGGCAGCTCTCCCCGAGGTCCTTGAGGCTGATCGAGACCACGCCGGTCTGCTTGGAGAACTTGACGGCGTTGTCGATCACCTGCTGCAGGGCGAAGCTGAACTTTTCCCGGTCCAGGAGCAGTTCCGGAGTCGGCTCCAGGTCGCAGCGGGATGAGACCCCCATTTTTTCGGCCCACTCCTTGGATCCGGCGAGGAGCTTCGGCAGCAGCGCGTTCAGGTCGCACGGCTCGAGGCGGGGCGGCCCGCCGCTGTCCATGACCGACGAGAAGGTGAGCAGGTCCGTAACGAGCTTGCCGAGGTGACACGCCTCGCCGTAGACCAGGCCGGTGATCTCCCGGGCCGTCTCGTCGTCTGGGTCGTAGATGCCTGCGGCGAGGTTTTGCAGGAAGAGCGATATGGAGGTGATCGGGGTGCGGAACTTGTGGGAGATGAGCGACAGGAAGTTGGTCTTGAAACGGTCCAGGTTCCTCAGGTTGGCGATCTCTTCCTTGAGCGCCCTCTTCACCAGCGCCTTGTCGACCGCGCTTTTCAGCTGCAGGAGGTTCAGGGGCTTGGTGATGAAGTCGTCGGCATCCGCCTTGAGCGCCTTCAGGATCAGTTCCTTGTCGGCGTAGCCGGTCATGATGATCACCACGAGGGTCGGTTCCCGCTCCTTGAGCCTTTTCAGGAGCTCGAGCCCGTCCACCTTCGGCATCATCACGTCGGTGAGGATGACGTCGATTCCTCCCCGCTCGTAAATCCTGAGCGCCTCCTCGCCGTCGCCCGCCTCCAGGACGCGGTAGCTCGTGAGCGCCCTCATGCAGAGGTCGCGGATCACCGGTTCGTCATCGACGATGAGAAGGGTCTTCTGCTCCCTGTCCTGCAGCAGCGCCCGGTCGGAATTTTGGGTCAGTTCGAACATGCACTACCTCTACTGCAGGTTGAGGTTAAGGTTGAGGTTGAGAGATGCTTTTAACCTTAACCTCAACCTTAACCTTAGCCTTAGCCTTAGCCTGAATCTGAATCTTAATCTTAATCTGCCTTCAGGATTCCGTACACCGCCTCCAGCGCCTCGGCGAGATGCTCCGGCTTGGTGCCGCCGGCCTGGGCCAGATCCGGCTTGCCGCCGCCGTTGCCGCCGATGATCGGCGCGATCGCCTTGATGAGGTCGCCCGCCTTCCAGCGCGAGGTGAGATCGGCCGTCACCGCCACCAGGAGGTTCGCCTTGGTCCCGTCGCTCGTGCCGAGTACGATGATGCCGGAGCCGATCCGCTCCTTGAGGGTGTCGGAGAGCTCCCTCAGCCCTTTGGCGTCCCCCTCCACCTTGACCGAGAGGACCTTGATCCCCCCCTGCTCCCTGACCTGCTGGATCAGGTCGGCCGACTTCGAGGCGTTGAGCCGCGCCTGCAGGCTCTCGATCTCCCGGTTCAGCTCGCGCTGGGCAGCCACCAGCTTCTCGACCTTGTCGAGCGCTGTCCCACCCTCGGCACGCAGCAGCGTCGAGATGCCGCGCTGCTCGTCCTCTATGCCATGCACGAAGGCCAGCGCTCCGGTGCCGGTCTGTGCCTCGATCCTCCTCACGCCTGCCGCGATGCCGACCTCGGAGACGATCTTGAAGAGGCCGATCTCGCCGGCGCCCCGGACGTGGGTCCCGCCGCACAATTCACGGCTCACCTCGCCCACCTGCACCACCCGGACCAGCTCGCCGTACTTCTCGCCGAAGAGCGCGGTGGCGCCGCCCGCCAGCGCTTCCGCGGCCGGCATCTCGCGCGACTCGACGGTCGCGTTCGCCATGATGTGTTCGTTCACCAGGGTCTCGACCCGACGCAGCTCCGTCGCGGTCATCGGGAGGAAATGGGTGAAGTCGAAGCGCAGCCTCTCCGGGCCTACCAGGGAACCGGCCTGCTTCACGTGCTCACCCAGCACCTCGCGCAGCGCCGCCTGCAGCAGGTGGGTCGCGGTGTGGTTCCTGGAGGCGGCGGAGCGCACCGGTACGGAGACCTTCAGGTCAGCGGACTCTCCCGCCGTGATGCTCCCGGACACGACGGTTCCCCGATGCACGATCAGGTCGCCGAAGGGGCGCACCGTGGCGCTCACCGTCAGGTGCCCGCGGCCGGTGGAGATGGCCCCGGTGTCGCCGGACTGGCCGCCGGACTCGCCGTAGAACGGGGTGGAGACGGTGACGATCTCCACCTCTTCCCCCTCGTTAGCCTCCTCGACGAGGACGCCGTCGCGGATGATGGCGCTGATCGGTGCCAGGGCGCACTGCTGGTTGTAGCCCACGAAGGCGCTCCTCACGCCGGAGCCGTGCAGCTCCTTGTAGATCAGGGCGAGCCCCTCCTCGCCGGAACCCTTCCAGTGCTCGCGCGCCTTCAACCGCTGGCGCTCCATGCAGAGGGCAAAGCCATCCTCGTCCAGAGTGAACCCCTCCGCCTGGACGATGTCCGCGGTGAGGTCGACCGGGAAACCGAAGGTGTCGTAGAGCTTGAAGATCACCTCTCCCGAGATGACGCTTTCCCCGCCCGACCTGAGCCGTGCGGTCTCCTCGTTCAGGATGGCGAGCCCGCGGTCCAGCGTCTCGGCGAAGCGCTCCTCCTCGGCATGGATCACCTTCTTCACGTACTGCTCGCGCTCCAGGAGCTCCGGGTAGGCGTCCCCCATCATCAGGTTCACCGCGTCGACGATCCGGTACAGCACCGGCTCGCCCACTCCGAGCATCTTCGCGTGCCGGGCGGCCCGGCGCATGATGCGCCGCAGCACGTAGCCGCGCCCCTCGTTGCTCGGGAGCACCCCGTCGCAGATCAGGAAGGTGACGGCGCGGGCGTGGTCCGCCATGACCCGCATGGAGACGTCGTCCTTCGCGTCGGCGCGGTACTTCTTGCCGGAGAGCTTTTCGATGTGCCGGATGATCCCCTGCAGGAGGTCGGTGTCGTAGTTGGAGGTCACCCCCTGCATGACCGCGGAGACCCGCTCAAGGCCCATGCCGGTGTCGACCGACGGCTTGGGGAGCGGGGTCAGGGTGCCGTCCTTGTCGCGGTTGAACTGCATGAAGACGTTGTTCCAGATCTCCATGTAGCGGTCGCAGTCGCATCCCACGGCGCAATCCTCGGCTCCGCAGCCGGTCCCCGGGCCGTTGTCCCAGAAGATCTCCGAGCAGGGGCCGCAGGGGCCGGTGTCGCCCATGGACCAGAAGTTGTCCTGCTCGAAACGGTAGATCCTCTCGGCAGGCACCCCTTCCTGCTCCTGCCAGATGGCGGCCGCCTCGTCGTCGTCCGTATAGACCGTGACGTAGAGCCGCTCCTTGGAGAGGCCGAGCTCGACGGTGAGGAATTCCCAGGCGAAGGCTATCGCCTCCTTCTTGAAGTAGTCGCCGAAGGAGAAGTTGCCGAGCATCTCGAAGAAGGTGTGGTGCCGCGCGGTCCTTCCCACGTTCTCCAGGTCGTTGTGCTTGCCCCCGGCGCGCACGCACTTCTGCGAGGAGACCGCCCGGAGGTAGTCCCGCCTCTCGAGGCCCAGGAAGGTGTCCTTGAACTGGTTCATCCCGGCGTTGGTGAAAAGGAGCGTCGGGTCGTTCCGGGGGACGAGGTTGGAGCTCTCCACCAGGGTGTGCCCTTTGGCCTGAAAAAAGTTGAAGAACTGCGCCCGGATTTCTCTGCCTGTCATAAAAAAACCTCAAAAAGTGGAATGTGTGTTAAGTCGTGCCAAGATGGCGGAGAGCGAAAACCCCTTGCGCTGCAGGTAGCCCACCACTTTGCGTTTTTCCTTGTCCGAGGCCGTGGCCGGATCGAACCCGGCGAAGCGGCGCCCCATCAGCTCCGCCAGGACCTCGGCCTCGCCGTACTCCTGCGCCAGCTCCGCGAGGGTCTCCCGGACGGTCTCGGCGGCGACCCCGCGGCGCGCCAGCTCTAGCTTCAGCCTGACCCCGTACCCCCTGCCGTTTCGGATCGCGCTCCCCGCGAAGCTGCGGGCGAAGCGGGCGTCGTCCAGGTAGCCGAGCTCCTTCAGCCTCGCGATGCTCCCCTCGATCCCCTCCTCGTCGTAACCCTTTTCCTTGAGCTTTCGGCGCAGCTCTGCCTCGGAGTGCTCGCGCAGCGCCAGCACCCTCAGGGAGCAGTCGAAAGCGGAGCCGCGCTTCACCTAGTACTTCTCGATGACCATCTCGCCGGCGGCGGGGGCGGCTTCTTCCTCGGTGAAGTCGTCCCAGCTCGAGTCCGAGGTGGAGGAGATGCCGGAGATCTTGAGGGCGAAGTCGTCCGGGTTGCTGGACTGCCTGAGCGCCTCCTCGTAGCTGATCAGCTTCTGGGTCAGCAGCTGCATGAGGGACTGGTCGAAGGTCTGCATGCCGTAGCTGGTGAAACCCTGGGCGATCGCCTCGGGGATCTGCTTGGTCTTCTCCTTGTCGTCGATGCAGTCCCTGATGCGCGCCGTGCCGATCATGATCTCCACGGCGGGGACCCGCCCCTTGGCGTCGCAGCGCGGCACCAGCCGCTGCGAGACGACCCCCTTGAGGATCCCGGAAAGCTGCATCCTCACCTGCCTCTGGTGGAAGGGGGGGAACACGGAGATGATCCGGTTGACGGTCTCCGCGGCGTCGAGGGTGTGCAGGGTGGAGAGCACCAGGTGCCCGGTCTCGGCGGCGGTGAGCGCGGTCTCGATGGTCTCGTAGTCCCGCATCTCGCCGACCAGGATCACGTCCGGGTCCTGCCTGAGCGAGGAGGTCAGGGCCCTGCCGAAGGTGAGGGTGTCGAAACCGACCTCGCGCTGGCTGATCAGGCTCTTCTTGTCCTTGTGCAGGTACTCGACCGGGTCCTCGATGGTGATGATGTTGCAGGTCCGGTTCTCGTTGATGTAGTCGATCATGGAGGCGAGCGTCGTCGACTTGCCGCTGCCGGTCGTGCCGGTGACCAGGATCAGCCCGCGCTGCTCCAGGGCGAGCTTCTTCAGCACCGGCGGGAGGTTCAGCGACTCCAGGCTGGGGATGGCGATCGGGATGGCGCGCAGCACCAGGGCGATCGTGCCGCGCTGGGCGAAGACGTTGACCCGGAAGCGTCCCAGCCCCGGGACGCCGTAGGCCAGGTCCACCTCGAAGTTCTCCTCGAAGATCTTCTGCTGGCGCTCGCTCATGATGGCGAAGGCCATGCCGCGCACCGCCTCGGCGCTGAGCCGCTCCGCGTTCGGTATGGCCCGCAGCTTGCCGTCGATCCGGACGATGGGGGGGATGCCCGCCTTCAGGTGGACGTCCGACCCCTTCGCCTTCATCGCTATGCCGAGGATCTCGTTGAGTTCCACGGCTTAGGCTGCCGGGGGGGGAGGGTTGAGCAGCTTCTCCCTGATCTCGTTGAACATCTCCGGGTGTTCCTTCAGGAAGATCCGGGAATTCTCGCGCCCCTGGCCGATGCGCTCCTTGCCGTAGGAGAACCAGGCGCCGCTCTTGTCCACCACGTTGCGCTCCACCGCGAGGTCGAGGACGTCGCCCTCCTTGGAGATCCCTTCGCCGTAGAGGATGTCGAACTCCACCTCTTTGAAGGGGGGGGCGACCTTGTTCTTCACCACCTTCACCCGGGTGCGCGAGCCGATCATGTCGTTGCCCTGCTTGAGCGCGGCGATCTTGCGGATGTCCATGCGGACCGAGGCGTAGAACTTGAGCGCGTTGCCGCCGGTGGTGGTTTCGGGGTTGCCGAACATCACCCCGATCTTCATCCTGATCTGGTTGATGAAGATGACGCAGCAGTTCGACTTGGAGATGATCCCGGTCAGCTTGCGCAGGGCCTGGGACATGAGGCGCGCCTGCAGGCCCATGTGGGAATCCCCCATGTCCCCCTCGATCTCGGCCTTGGGGACCAGGGCGGCCACCGAGTCGATCACCAGCACGTCGATGGCGCCGCTTCGCACCAGGGTCTCGGTGATCTCCAGCGCCTGCTCGCCCGTGTCCGGCTGGGATACCAGCAGGTCGTCGGTGCGCACCCCGAGCTTCCTCGCGTAGCCGATGTCGAGGGCGTGCTCGGCGTCGACGAAGGCGGCGATCCCGCCGAGCTTCATCGCCTCTGCGATGATGTGGAGCGCGAGCGTGGTCTTGCCGGAGGATTCCGGGCCGAAGATCTCGATGACCCGGCCGCGCGGCACCCCGCCCACCCCGAGTGCGATGTCGAGCGAGAGCGATCCGGTCGGGATGGCGTCCACGTCCGGGAGCGGCTCATCGTTGCCGAGCCTCATGATGGCGCCCTTGCCGAACTGCTTCTCTATCTGGCTCAGGGCCAGGTCCAGCGCTTTTTCCGCTTTTTCCTTGTCGATCATCGATTCTATTCTCCTGTCGCCTCTTTGGGCGCGTGGTCGTTTTAACAAAAAGCCAAATCCCATCACACATAGCACATCCTGCCGCGACAATTCAACTGCAGATTAAGATTGAGATTGAGATTAAGGCACACCTCCATCTTAATCTTGATCTTAATCTTGATCTGTCCTTAAAACAGCGCCGGCTGGATCGCCTCCTGCTCCAGCGGCAGCACCAGGAAGAAGGAACTCCCCGCGCCGCTCTCCACCCAGACCATGCCGCCGTGGGCCTCCACCATCCCCTTCACGATGGCAAGCCCCAGGCCCGCCCCCTTCCCCGGCGCCCCGCTCCTGCCGCTCGAGTGGTGCCGGATTTCCCCCACCTCGTAGAAGATCTCGAAGATCCTGTGCTGCTCCTCGTACGGGATGCCGACGCCTTTGTCGCGCACCTCCACCTCCAGGTAGCACCGGTCGCCGCAGCGCCCGAGGAAGCCGCCGTTGAAGCGCTCCAGGGTGTCGCGGCGCGCCCGGAGCGCCTCGCTGTCGACCACCCGGCCGGTCACCTCGATCTCGCCGCCGTCGGGGGTGAACCGGATGGCGTTCAGGAGCAGCTCGCTGAAGACCCGCTCCAGGTATTTCCAGTCGCCGTCGAAGAAGGGGAGGGCGTCCAGGTCGGTGAGCCTCAGGCTCTGTCCGCGTTCGCACAGCTGCGGCTGGAGCTGCTCCTTCAGGCTCTCCAGGGAGAGCCGCAGGTGCAGCGGGCTCGGCTCCAGCCCGCCGGCGCGCGCCTCCAGCCGGATCAGCTTCAAAAGGTCCGCCACCAGCTCCTTCAGGCGCAATCCCCCGTCCCGGACCATCCCCAGCACCTGGTCGTCCCATTTCCCGCGCCCCTCTCGCAGCAGGTGCTCGGACCCGGAGATGATGCTGGTGAGCGGGGTGTTGAACTCGTGCGACACCATGCCGAGGAACTGGATCTTCATCCGGTCCAGCCGGCTCAGCTCCAGGTTCGCCTGCTCGACGAGCGCCAGGTTCTGCTTCAGCTTGATCTCCGAGAGGCTGAGGCTGTGGCTGCTCTTCTCCAGCAGGTGGTGGGAGCGGAGCAGTTCGGCGCTCTTCCAGTTCAGTTCGGCGAAGACCCTGGTCTGCTCGATGACGTTTCCCATCTGGGTGCCGACGCTGGCGAGAAAGCGGAGTTCCTCGCTGGTATAGTCGTGCCGGGTCGGGTGCACCAGGTGCATGATCCCGACCGCCCCCTTCTGCGAGATCAGGGGGACCGCGGTGAGCGCGCCCCACCCCTCGGCCGCGGCGCCCGCCCGGAGGCTCGACCCGGGGGGCTCTTCCTCCCCGACGGCGACCCGCAACGCCGGCGCCCCGCGGCTGATCTCCGCGCAGATGAGCTCCAGGAGGCGCGGCGAGACCCGCTCCGAGGCGGCGAGCAGGGGCGGGACTCCCCCCCTCTCCAGGAGGTGGATGGCCCCGCCGCCGGCCTGGAACAGTTCCAGGATCTCGGCGAGCGTCCCCTCCAGCACACCCTCCGGCTCGGGACCGCGGTCCATGCCGGTCAGGATGTTGTTCAGGATGGAGAGCTCGCGGTTCCTCTGCCAGACCTCCTTCCCGGTGCGCACCTTTTCGGTGATGTCGCGCACGATGCAGTGCACCACCTGCTCGTCGACCAGCTCGATCAGCATCGCATCGACCTCGCCCAGAAAGAGCGAGCCGTCCTTCCTCTGGAAGGTGAGCCCCTCGGCGTCCACCCTGCCGCGACGCTTGAGCCGGTAGACCAGGGAGCGGAACTTCTCGTGCTCGCTTTCGTGCAGCAGGTCGCGTCCCAGCATGGAGGAGAACTCCTCCTTGCTGTAGCCGAAGATCTCGGTCCCCCGGCGGTTCACCTCCTCCAGAACGACCGTGTCCGCATTGAAGACGAAGATCGCGTTGGCCGCCCTTTCCAGAAAACTTTTGTAGCGCCGGGCGGCTTTGGCCGCCGCCTGCTGCATGCCGGTGATCTCGCAGCGCAGCGCGGCCTTCAGGCGCTCTTCCCGCCTGCGCAGGGCCGCCCAGAGACCGGCGACGGACGCCGCCAGCATGAGGACGGCGGCAAGGTGGAGCCAGCCGGGCAGGGGGGTGAGACGCTCGGCCAAAAGGAGCAGGAGGTTTCCGACGATGAACAGGGAGAGGATCGCAATGTGCAAGGCGTTCACCTACGATTTCCGTAACGCCGGGCTAGCCCCGGTCCGACGCTCCATGGAGGGTGAGGAGGTATCTGCGCAAAAGGTCGAGGGCGGTAAAGCAGGCGAGCGACCTGACGCCGGTCCGATCCCCCGGGAACTGGTACTTCTGGGCGGTGCACGAGCTGCGGTCCGCGACCGCGATGAAAACGGTGCCGGCCGGTTTCTCCGGGGTTCCACCGTCGGGGCCGGCGATTCCCGTGATCGAGAGGGCCAGGTCGCTGCCGCTGCCGGCGCGCGCGCCCTGCGCCATGGCGACGGCCACCTCGGCGCTGACGGCGCCCCGGCTTTCGATGAGCCCGGCGGGGACCTGCAGCATCCTCGCCTTGGCCTGGTTGCTGTAGGTGACGGCCCCCTCCAGAAACCAGGCGCTGCTTCCGGGGACCGCGGTGATCCGGGCCGCGACCAGGCCGCCGGTGCACGACTCGGCGAGCGCGAGGCTGGTTCCGGTCTCCCGAAACAGCGAGGCGAGCACCGTGTCCAAGGTCTGCTCTCCCTCGGCGAAGACGTGGCGCCCGAGCCTCTCCCGGATCGCGGCCGCGGCCGCCTGGAGCAGGGAGCCGTGCTGCGCGGGTGAGCGCAGGATCAGGTGGATCTCGGGGAACTTCACGCAGTAGGCGAGCTGCACCGGCGACCCCTCCGGGAGCAGGCCCGAAAGCTCCGCCGCGGCCGCCGCCTCCGAGATGCCGAAAAGTTTCAGCGTCAGACGCTCCCCCCGGCGCTCCCCGTGTTTCTCGACCAGGGCGGGAAGCACCGAATCCTCCAGCATCCGTACCATCTCGAAGGGGACCCCGGGGAGGAAGAAGAACTCGGCGGCTGCCAGGCGGAGGGTGAAACCGCAGGCGGTTCCCCGGGGGTTCGGGATCGGGGAGGACCCTTTCGGGAGGAGCGCCTGCCTGCTGTTCGACGGGTGCAGGCCGCCCGGGATGCGCTCGGCAAAGCGCGCCAGGTGGGCGAGCGCCTCGGGCGAGGGCTCCAGGGCCGTCCCCGCCGCCCGTGCCGCGGCCGCTGCGGTCAGGTCGTCCGGGGTGGGGCCGAGCCCCCCGGTGACGACCACCGCGTCGAAACACGGGGCGAGCTCGAGAAGTGCCGCGGCGATCGCCCCCTCGTCGTCGGCAACCGTCAGGTGCCGCAGCACCCGGAGCCCCGCGTCGTAGAGCGAGCCTGCGATCTGGCCGGCATTGGTGTCGATGGTTTCGCCGCAGAGCAGCTCGTCTCCTATGGAAAGGGTGGCGATTCTCACAGCCACCTCAGGAGCAGGTGGGTGGCGACGCAGGCGTAGACCCCGGCGGCGACGTCGTCCAGCACGACCCCGTAGCCGTTTTTGAGGGACTGGTCGAACCAGCGGGCGGGCTGCGGCTTCACGATGTCGAAGAGCCGGAACAGCAGGAATCCGGCAAGCACCGATTGCCAGGAGATGGGGACCGCGATCATGGTGACCAGGTAGCCCGCCACCTCGTCGATGACGATCTTGCCCGAGTCCTTCTCGCCGAAGAGTTGCTCCGCGTGTCCCGATACCCAGCAGGCGAACAGGGTGAAGGCTACGGTCGAAAGGAGGTAGAGCGGCAGCGGGAGCCGGGCGAGCGCCAGGTAAAGCGGGATGGCGCCCAGGGTCCCGACGGTCCCCGAGGCAAACGGGGAGAAACCGGTGCCGAACCAGGTGGCGGCTACGATTATAAAGCGCCTCATCCCTTGCAGCTCTCCCTCTCCACGATCCGGTACACCTCGATGAGCGGCAGGCCGCACTCGATGGCGATTTCCCGGCAGGACTCGAATTCCGGCGCCACGCGCCCGCCTTCGAGTACCTTCACCCGCACCGGCCCAAGCGAGCTGTCGCGCACCTCGACGCTGCGGGCGAGCGTGATGCGCCGGACCGGGTAGTAGCGCAGCCCGATCGCGGTCGATTCGCCCAGGATGATCCCGGAAAGCATCTCCAGGTCGGCCTTTGCGGCGATGACGGTCAGGCGCGTCGCGGGGCGGTTTTTCTTCATCTGGAGCGGGCTGAAGGCGACGTCGAGCGCCCCTGCCTCGAGGAGCCTTTCCATGAGAAAGCCGAAGATCTCGGGATTCATGTCGTCCACGTGGGTCTCGATGACGATGACCTCCTCCTCAGGCGAGGCTTCCGCGTCATCCCCGAGCACCAGGCGCAGCAGGTTGGGGAGCTCCGGGAAATCCTTGTCCCCGGCGCCGTAGCCGATGCGGTCCGGCTTCATGGCGGGGGGGGGGCCGAAACCTGCCGCGAGCGCCGCGACGATCGCCGCACCGGTCGGGGTGACCCGCTCCCCCTCGCCGATGTCGCCGGTGAGCGGGATCCCCTGCATGAGCAGGGCCGTGGCGGGTGCCGGCACCGGGAGGAGGCCGTGTGCGGTCTGCACGAAGCCGCGCCCGTAGGGAAGGCCGGAAGAGTAAACCGTGCCGACCCCGAGATAGTCGAGCCCGATTGCGGTGCCGACGATGTCCGCGATGGAATCGACCGCGCCCACCTCGTGGAAGTGCACCCGCTCCAGTGCCACGCCGTGCACCTTGGCCTCGGCCTCGGCCAGGCGCTTGAAGATCCTGAGCGAGAGCTCCTTCACCCGGGCTTTCAGCGGGGCCGCCTCGATCATCGCGGCGATGCCGCTGTAGTGGCGGTGCGGCTGGTGCTCCCCGGAGAGCGTCACACTGAAGGAGGTCCCGGAGATGCCGTGGCGCTCGGTCGGGGCGCTCTCCAGCGTGTAGCCGGAGAAGGGGAGGGCGGCGAGCCCCTCGCGGAGCGTACCCATCGGGAGGCCCAGTTCCAGGAGGGCTCCCACCGTCATGTCGCCGGAGATGCCGGCGAAGCAGTCGAAATAAAGGATCTTCATGCGTGCACCCTGTTGATCAGGCTAGCCGCGTAGGCCGCGCCGAAGCCGTTGTCGATGTTTACCACGGTTACCCCCGCGGCGCAGGAGTTGAGCATGCCAAGGAGGGCCGCCACGCCGCCGAAGGCGGCACCGTAGCCGACCGAGGTCGGCACCGCGATGACCGGCTTGTCCACCAGTCCGCCCACCACGGAGGGGAGCGCCCCTTCCATGCCGGCGACGACGATGATGACCGAAGCCCGGTCCAGGACCCCTCTCTTCGCCAGCAGGCGGTGCAGTCCGGCGACGCCGACGTCGTAGAGCTGCTCCACCTCGTTTCCCATCAGCTGCGCCGTCAAAACCGCCTCGGCTGCGACCGCGATGTCTGAGGTGCCGGCGCAGATCACGAGGATCTTCCCCTTGCCGCGTATCTTTATCGGATGCTGCTCGACGGTCAGCGCGCGGGCGTCCCTGTGATAGACCGCCTCCGGGAAAAACTCCTTCAGTTTCGCAGCCTTGGCCCCGTTCACCCGGGTCGCCAGGACGTTGCCTCCCTTTTCCAGGAGCGCCCTGATGATGGTCTGCATCTGGGTGATGCTCTTTCCCTGGCCGAAGATCACCTCGGGGAACCCCTGGCGCAGCGCCCGGTGGTGGTCCAGCGTGGCGCAGCCGAGGTCCTCGAAGGGGAGGTGCTTGAGGCTTTCCAGCGCCTGGGCCACCTCGAGCGTTCCCTCGCTCACCGCCTTGAGGATCTTCTCAATTGCTACATTTTCCATGGTATGCGCCTTGCCTCCGGTCGGTCAAAAAACCGCATTAAGGCTAACATAGAAGCATGCGTTGTGCTGCATAAAAATAGGGGGTTCCGACTATAATATGAAGAAATTTGTCACATCACTGGCAGGGAGTCTGGGTGGAGGGGGTGGGGGCCTGAGTCAGTGCAAATCCATTTTCTCAGGGTGAGACTCGGACAGCTCCGAATAGGCATTGCGGAACTTGCCTGATTTGAGTTGAGGAATGCGGTCGGGAAACTCGAAATGGACACGAACCGCCTGCCCCAAGGCCTGCTTGATAATGTTCTCGATCCGGGCCGCGTCCGGCTCGCTAAAGCCGTCGTCCTTCACGATACGGACCAGGACCAGGTCTAAGGCCTTTTGGATTACCTAGAGCTGCCTGATGTGTGCTACCTGAAACAGGCCAGGTTCCAACCAAACCGGGTTTCCATCGATCGTGCGGAAAATGTCGACCGTCCTGCCCTGCACGCATTCGATCATCGGACTTTGGCGTCCGCACGCACACGGCCCCTCATGGCTTTTAACGACATCTTTGAGCCGATAGCGGATAAAGGGAAATCCGTAGTTATTCAGATTGGTCACGGCTATTTCTCCGGGTTCGCCGTCAGCGGCTGGCTGCTCACCCTGGAGAATTTCAAAATGGTTGTTTTCAACACTGACATGCAAGCCGCTGTGGGCAGCACATTCATAACCGAGCACGCCAAGTTCAGTGGTCGCATAGCGATTGAACACCCGGCAATCGAATACGTCTTCGAGTAGCCTCCGTTGGTGAGGATAAAGAACCTCCGCGGACCCATAGACCGCGCGCAACTTGATATCCGACAAGTTCAGGTCTTTAACGTACTGGGCAAAGACACACAAAGCGCCGCTATATCCGGTCAGCACTTGAGGCCGGCGCTGCCTGATGCGTCTGACCAATTTATCGAGGTTGGCCGGTGAAAGATCAGAGGCGCTGACCACAAACTGGTTGAAACAGAAGTGCTGGATGTGCTGCCTTAACCTGTCGCGCCAGGGCGTCTGCTCCAGATTGCTGCCCCAGAGATAGCCGTGCGCATCGCCAAGACGCCAGCCGGACCAGGTCAAACTCCTGAAAATGCCGGCAGTCACGTGATCCCGCTGATTGTGATCCTCCCAGAAGGTAAAAGGCTCGCCGGTCGAACCGCTGGTATAGTGCGGCCTGAGTGTCTTGCGTACCTTGGGATCGTCGCAAAAGAACTCCGCCGTATTTTCGCGCATGATCTGCTTGGTCACGAAGGGTAATTCCTGGAAGCTGTCCGGGTCGCGGTGCAGATCCTCGGGGTCGAACCCCAGTTGTTTGAAGCTGCGGCGATAATAAGGGACGTGCCGGTAGGCGTACTCGACAAGCCGCTGCAGCTTCTCGCGCTGCAGCGCCAATAGTTCATCCCGCCCAAGCCACTGGCTGCGCTCCAGCTCATCGAAGCGCTGGAGAATGCGTCTGCCGGTCATGAACTGGTACGCTTTGAGGATTTCACGAGTCGGGTGAGAAGGCATGCTCTATCCCTCCAATGCGAGATCGACGGCGCTGGGCCTGATGTCAGCTTGTCTGGTGAGGCAAACCTGCCTCAAGGGGACGGTCTTCTTAGCTGCATTTGTGCCGTGTCGTACAGGCGCACGCGGTACCAGGAACCTACGCGGAGGAAGTCGATGCGGCCGGCGGTCGAGCCGCCCAGCTTTCCCTGCCAGACTGCCCGCGAGGGGGTGTTCCCCGCTTCGATGTAGCAGACGGCCCGCCGATAACCAAGGCCGCGGAACAACAGGAAGCGCTTCAGGGTCAAGGCCGTTTGAACCCCCTGGCCGCGGTAGGCGGGGACCGTGAATACGTCGGTACAAAGCACGTCTCCCGGCTCGAGTTGCAGGGGAACCCTTTCCAATTCCGGGTCCAATTCCGCGCAGCCCCAGGCGTAGCCGGCAGGGCGGCCGTCGTGGAGGGCGAGCAGGCCCAGGTGGCCCTCTGCCAGGCGCCTGGCGCACAGCCTTGCCTCGGAGGGGCGGTCCATGGTCGCCGCAGCGGCCAGATCGGCCCGCGTAAAGGGCCTGATTTCCAGCGCTACCCTCGGTCGCAGGTCCGGCAACGGCTCGCTTAACGAACGCGTGACCAGCACGTAATCTAGGTGGCGCAAGGGGAGGCGGGCAATCTCAAGCCCCACGAGCGGCAGCGCGCGCATGACTCCGTCGCGGCGGAGATAGAAGCGCCAGTCCTCAGCCAGTTCAAAAAAGCGGGCCGATATGTCCATGGAATCCGCCTTGATCGCTACGTTTCATGATGCGGCGATAGATGCCGTAGCTTAAGTCGCTGTAACGCAGCAGCGTAGGAGCGTGCACCTTTTTATTGCGTCCGAAACAAACCAGTTGCCCGCCGAACTTGGCCTTGAAGTCCCGTACGGCGTAGGGTTCACCTGGCTTTCCGGCTCCGCCGAAATCATAGGTCCGGTAACCCGACTCGGCGCCCCACTTAAGGATGTGCCACATCAGCAGTTCACCCGCCATCGCCTCGCTGTAAGCGCGGTCGATGCCACTGTACCAGCCGTAGATGACATCCTTGAAGGGGAGCTCGGCAGTCGCTGCCACCCAGGTGTCGCCGACGCGCGCCAGCAGGAACTTGGCCATCCCCTTGGGCTGAAGCACGTCGAACGCGGCCTCGAACAGGGAACGGTCCGCCAGGGGTACCGCGGCAGCGGCGTAGGACTTGGCAAAGAGCTGGTAGCCGGCTGCAATCAGGCCGGGCTCCTTTATTTCCTCGACGGTTACCTTGCCATCCCGCAGCGCGCGCCGGATGCGCTTGCGCGTACGCGGTCCGATGTTTCCCAGCACCTGCTCGGGGCTGCAGCTGAGATCGATCAGGTAGTTGAGGTGATCTTCGTAGACGAAGCCGTGAGCGTCCAGCACCGGTTGCAGGGGAGTCAGGTCCGCCAGGTTGCGCAGTTCCGTGAAGAGCGCATGTTGCCCTGGCTCCTGGCCGTAGCTTCGCAGCAGGGTGCCGAGCGCATCGTGGCCCGCCTGGCCGGGCGCGCACAGCACGCTGCCATAGGCGATGGCCCGGGTCGTCAGGCGAGCCAGCACTCCCTCGCGCAGGGATACTCGCACCGGCAACAGCAGTGCCAATAGCTCCCCGCCATCATCCACCGCGGCGCGCAACTGGGGATGGAAGCCGCGTGCGCGCTGAAAAACCTGGAACATCTCCGGGGTGTGGAAGATGTTCCCCTGCGGGTGCCGGTTGACAAAGTCACGCCAGCTGGTTTCATCGATCGCTTGCAGGATTTGTGTACTCATGTGGCGTTTCCCGATCCGTCTACCAGGATCCCGCATTGGTACCATTGGATGACAAAAGGTCGCTGACAGATCCGCTACCAAGGCTGTCCGTCGCATTTCAGCTAGAGTGTCTCGCGCAACTCCTTGAGGATCTCAAGCTGACGCTGGTTGATGAAAACGGAGAGAAACTGTTCGGACTGCTGGGTGTGACGGAAGCTAAGCACGCACTTGAACGGCGGCGCATCGCCGTGAATCTGTACGATGCCGCCAGGGATACGCGTGCAGCTCAGTTGCCCGGCCGTTTGGTCTGTCAGCTTGAGCTCGACCTGGATCTCTTCCGATTCACCCAGCCCATGACGTACCAGCGTGTTGATACAGCAGCCACCCAGGGAGATGTCGTGGATGACACCCGAGATCCTGTCGGTTCCGGAGTGAATGATGACGTTGATCGGTTTCCTGAAGCGAACCCGGACCGTCCTGCGGTTTCCTTCCTGCAACTCGGCGTTGGCAAAGTTGGATAGCTGCACCACACCGCGCCGGATATCGATGCTGTCCAGCCGCCCGAGGACCGGCAGGTCCAGGTGTGGGGAGCGGATGTACACCTCTTTGCACTGGCAGATGGCGGCAAGCTGCAGTTCGCTGGTGCACAACTGGAGGTGGCGACCCTTTATTTCGCAGATGCTGGCGGGGTGGGTAATGGGCATCTCCTTATAGATGTTGGTGAGGGTGATGCCGGGGCCGGCGGATAGCGAGAACAGTTCATGGAATCGGGCTATGAACGTCTGCTGTCCGTCAGGTTCTGAAACCGGTATTTCCTGATCATCCGCGCATGTCATGATCGTTTCTCGCGCTGTCAGCTCAGACTCGAAGGATCTCTGGTTCAGCCCGTCCTGGCCTTGGCGGTGGCGCGCAAGCAGCACCGCGCGAGGTGGGTGGAGAGCGGAAAGGTGTGTTTCCTGGCGGAACAAGGGTAAGTATAAGCTAATGACTTCGATTTTCCAGCAGCAGTGCAAATTCTAAAAATACTCTTAAGACGGTCCCGATTCCAATCGACTTCCAGCCACTTGACAAGGCATCCACATTTCGCTAACTCTTGAGTGGACCCCTTAGTCAAGACAAAAAGAGGTGGGGTTTAAGATGGTAGCCGGCCGCGCAGCGGCACGGCGCTGCCCCGAGTCTTTTCCGTTTTCGGGTTGTGGTTTTTCTTTAACCTCATATTTATCCACGATCATGGCCCCCCCGCCGGAGGCCGTCCGGTAGACATCAACTGGCGTGCGGTTATTCAGCGACTGGTGCTTGCGTTCTGTGTTGTAAAACCTGAAGTATTCCGTGAGGCCCAGCGTTAATTCAGGGACGCTGCCATAGCTTTTCAGGTAGATGTCCTCGTACTTGAGGCTGCGCCAGAGCCGTTCTACGAAGATATTATCCAAGGCCCGCCCGCGCCCGTCCATGCTGATTGTGATGCCTTGAGCTATCAGCACGCTGGTGAAGGCTTCGCTCGTGAACTGGCAACCCTGGTCGGTGTTAAATATCTCTGGCGTCCCGTACTTTTGCAATGCCTCCTCCAGGCATTCGACACAGAAGTTGCTGTCGAGCGTGTTCGACAACCGCCATGTCAATACGTTGCGTGAGTACCAATCGATCACGGCCGAAAGGTAGATAAAACCTCGTTCGAGGCGGATATAGGTGATGTCGGTACTCCAGACCTGGTTGGGGCGAACCACGGGTAGCCCTCTGAGCAAGTACGGGTAAATCTTGTGCTCCGGATGGGGGCGACTGGTATTTGGACCCGGGGCCATTCCCGCCAGGCCCAAAATACCCATCAACCGCTGGACTCGTTTCCGGTTGATGAAATACCCCAACCCAATCAGAAACACTACCATCCTGCGGCTACCGAAGAACGGATGCCGAGTATATTCGGCATCGATCGCTGCCGACAGCAATAACGTTAGGTCGTCTGGTACCGCAACAACTGGAGAAGCATACACAGTGGAACGGGCGATACCGGCCAGTTCGCACTGCGTGGTCAACGCCAAGCACTTGTGGGGGCCGACCCATTTCTTGCGGTCAGCTAAAGGCTGCACCCTGACTTTTTTTTTAGCCAATCGAGTTCCATCTTCAGCCGTCCGATCTCGGAATAAAGCCGATCTTGGCTGGAGGACGGGTCCACTGGCTTGGGGCCGCGTTTGCCGTCGAAAACCCCGGCAGCAGACTCTTGCAGCTCTTTTTTCCACTGTCCCACTTGCGTCGGGTGCACACCAAACTCCTGGGCGATTTCGTTTGCCGTCTTAGCACCGCGGATCGCCTCAAGTGCGACTTTAGCCTTAAACTGACCGGTGAAGGTCTTGCGATTCTTTTCACTCATAGCCTGCTCCTTTTTGCTCAGGCTACCATCTTAAACTATTGTCCTGAAACCGGGGTCCACTATACTCCCGCCCCCGGGGAAAGAGCCTGGAACTTTGTTAAAATCTTGTTAAACTACTTCGGGAACTCAAAGCCGGGCATCTTTCTTTGGGGAAAGCTGCTTCAGACATGAAAGGGGAGAGTTGTGACTCAGTTTAAAGAAGAGCAGATAAATAAAGGCCGCTTTGTGTACTGCTCGCTATCTTTACGTACGGTTTGTGAAGTCCCCCCGCACGCAGGCAACCGCAGCGGAAAGCCTGCAGAATCATGCAACGGGAGGAGGCTCTGCCTTGAAGGCTTTGGAATGAACCGAAAACGATCAGTGGAGAATTGAGGTGAAAAACGATATTTCCCCAATAACCCTAACCATCCAAGACTTTATCGGAGCCGTATTGCCCGGAATGGTCTGGGCTGTGGAGTTTTTCACCTTTAAGGAAATAGTGGATGCTCTCCCCAAGGGAATAAGCAGTAACGTGGACAAGCTTATGTATCCTTCTACGTTTGATGTAGCACTAAAACTTGCTACAGATGAAAAACCTGTATTATATGTGGGATTTGTAGTTTGTCTCTTATCGTTGGATACATATCGAATGCATTTCCCACTCAACTGTCGGAAATCATTTCTGCCAAAATATATCGGCTAACTGGTAGGGTAGGAGAGCACAAAGAATATTTTCCATACAATGACATCATATTAAAAGAGAGTAGCTTGTTATACGAAACAATCAGGTCATACCTGGAGAAAAACTATGGTGTGAATATCGACATTGCTAAAAAGAACACCGAAAAAAGTCTTGCCATATTTCAACATTGCAAAAAATACTTAAAATTTTTAGGTCCAGAGCATATAAGTGATAGGATAAAATATCTCGAAGCTCAATCCAGAATGCTATCCTCTTTATTGCTAGCTTCTATTGCTAACATAATTTTTATAGTCCCTGCAATTATTCTCTCGGCTGGAGTTAATCAACTAAGTCTTATAGCCTTGTTGGTCTTTTCCGTTTTGACAACGGTAGTTCTGGCATTTACATTCCATCGGCGTAGACATACCGAAGTTTATTCAGTTTATTCCTACACAGACCTTATCATAAAAGATAAATCTTCAGCGCTCGGCGCCTGCTCGAGAGAATCCGTCAGGTTCGTGCCGCGCTCATCATCGCGCAGCTCAAAGTAGTCGCTTGGGGTGTTGATGTTTTTGAAGGAGTCGAAGCCGGGGTCAAGCTCCGCCACTTCCTCACGGGAAAGGTTGCAGACCCGCACCGCGGGAAAGAAGGAGACGATCCTCCGCCTGTCACCGGTCAGGGCCTGTTCCATGGCGGCCAGGCACCCCTTCCCGTACAGGGCATGGAGCGGCTCCAGCCCCCTGTCTCCCTGGGGGATGACGACATCGGCCCGGTCACGCAGGCTGGCGAGCCTCCTTATCAGGGCGCTGTTCAGATAGGGCATGTCGCAGGCAACGGCAAAGATGTGGGCGGTGGTGCTGTGATGCAGGCCGGCATGCAGGCCGACCAGTGCCCCTACGCCGGGATAGATGTCAGCCACCTTGCGGCAGGGAAGGAAGCTGTACTGCTCGTGGGTGTTGGTGACGAGCAGGACTTCCTCGAATAGCTCACAGAACTGGCGATGGATCGCCTCGATGAAGCGCCCTCCCCGATAGGGAAGCAGCGCCTTGTTGCTCCCCATGCGGCTGGAACGCCCCCCGGCCAGGATGACTCCCGTCACCCCGGCCAGTTCGACGTGGTGGTTTGGATTCTGTCTCACCTGGTTGGTACTCTGTTTCATAACGCACCCATGAGAATACTTAGCGTAAATTCAGCCTGGAAACAAGCCGTAGGGTGGGCGCGGCCGACGCTACGGAATTTGTTGATCCGGTTGAACGGACAACTTTTACTTGCCGCGCTCGAAACCTTCCCGTGATGCCAGCAGATCCAGATGGAGCGTCAGCAGGTCTTCCACCTCCAGCGGCACTCCGCCGCCTCCCCTGCGCGCATCCCGCGTCTTGATGTACCTGCTGCAGACCCCACAGGTATCAACCCGGGTCGCCCCTTCGCCGGCGGTGAAATAGGAGAGCTGCTCCGGATCCTCGCAACCGCAGGACGGGCATTTCATCCGTTGGAACGACCAGGCGTAGGTACAGGCCGAACAGGAGAGTCGGCGGCGTCCCTCTTCGCCGACCAGTTCGGCCATGGCGGGACGGGCCCCGCAGACCGGACAGACGTTTTCCTGCCAGTCGGGAAACGCATCCGCGCTGATGCCGGCCGCGAACAGTTCCAGTGCCGTTTTCATCGGGATTTCAAAGATGTACTCCAGCAGCGGCGCCGGCACGTCCAGGGCCAGGGGCAGCTCATCCAGAGGCCCGCGACGACGCTCCAGGATTGCCAGCAGCAGAGGGTTCGGATCGAACTTTCCTGAGGCAAGCGCCCGGGCGATCCGGTCCAGGGCCGCATCACCGTCGGTGCCGTGCTGTTCCAGCACCTTGACGACTCCCATCAGAAAATCGGTCAGGATCTCGCGGTCGATGCCGATCTCGGCCGGGGATATCAGGGGAAAGCCGTGAGCGGTGCGATCTGCGCGGTTGACCACGGAGAGATTGACGGTGATGCCGGTCTGGCCCTCGCGGCCATGCAGATAGTCGTAGACCGCTACAAAGAGCGGCGCGAGGCCGGCATATTCCGGTGCCGTTTGGGCGGCCTGCCGCAGGGCGGTTATTTTCGTTTGGGTAGTAGGCATTGGGGCTCCGTTAGGTCTAGTCGGTATGGTCGGTATCTTTATCGTTCCCATGCTCCAGCGTGGGAACGATGAGTCGGTGGGCGCCGCCTACCCTGGGGGGGCAATCGTCACGGCTTTTCCTCGGTGACTTCCTTGAACCACTTGGGATGGTGGTTCTTTGCCCATCTTTTGCGGACCTCGCCGTACAGCATGGCCTCGATGGTACCCGGGTTGCCGAAGGTCGCCAGGTAGATGTGCACCACCACGAACATGATCGCGCCCACGAACATCAAGCCGTGCAGCATCAGGGAAAGCTGCACGATCCAGCGGGGAAATGCCGTGGGGGCCCAGATGAACACGCCGGTCAACCCGAGGGTAAGCGTCGCCGCGGCGATGAAGATGGCGAACAGCTTTTGCCCGGGGTTGTACTTGCCGATGTTGAAATGGCGGGCATCGCGGGAGAGATAACCTCCGCTCTGACCGATCCAGAGCTTGTCGTCCGCATCGAAGCTGGAAACGTCCTTTCTGTGGTTGAGGTACATGTACAGGGAACTGAAGAAGAACACCACGCCCGAGATCTTGTGGGTCAGGATGGCGTTCTGGCCGCCGCCGAACAGTGCGAAGTAGCCGTTGAAAAGCCGTGAGTACAGGCCTAGCCCGGTAAGGAGCAGGGTCAAGAAGCCGGCGGTGACGATCCAGTGCAGGACCCGTTCGCTGGTGCTGAAACGCTCGATGTAGTTACTCATGGTTCTCCTCCTGGTGGCTTGCCTCGTCATCGATCTTCTTGGGCCCGATGGTTACGTAGTGCAGCAGCACGGCGCCGATGCTCCCCCAGAACCCGAGGATGCCGAGCGGCTTGATGACGTCCTTCCAGAGGAAAATCGAGGCCGGTATGCTCGGCTTGGCCGGCAGCCCGTACTGGCCCGGCGGCCCCTCCAGGGCATAGACCACACCGAGTCCCATGAGGTCATCCACACCGTAAAGGGTCTTCTTGGCTGCGGTGGCCTTGGCAATCAGGTCGCTGCGGTTGCCGAACTTCAGCGTTTCGGTCGGGCAGGCCTTGGCGCAGGCCGGGGTCAGGCCGCCACCCACCCGGTCCAGGCAGAGGTGGCACTTGGCCAGTTTGTCGTCGGCCCCGTAGCGCGGGATGTTGAAGGGGCAGGCCGAGACGCAGTATTTACAGGAGATGCATTTCTCCTTGTTGTGGGCCACGATGCCGTCCCTGGTGCGGTACAGTGCGCCAGGCGACGGACAGACCTTCATGCAGCCGGCGTCGCCGCAGTGCATGCAGCGCTCGCTGAAGAACTGCCAGGTAATCTGTCCGGAGCTCTCCTTCTCAATGAAACGGACGCGGTTGTAGAGCGCCGGAGTCAGGTCGCGCGGGTTCTCGAAGCTCCCCTGGTTGGCGGTTTTGTCGGCATCCAGTTTGTTCCACTGTTTGCATGCCACCTGGCAGGAGCGGCAGCCGATGCATCGGGAGGTATCCACGAGAAAGCCTTTGCGGCTAGCTTGGTTGATGGTGTCGGCCATGGCTTACCCCTTTCTCGCGATCCCGACCATGAAGGCCTTGGTCTCGGGGATCATCGTGTTGGCGTCGCCCGCGGTCGGGGTCAGCAGGTTGGCGGCGTCGCCCACGCCGGGGGTGTGCCAGCCAAAGCACCAGGGAAGCCCGATCTGGTGCACGGTACGGCCCCCGATCCGGAAAGGCTTGATGCGCAGGGTCACCATCGCCACCGCATCGATCTTGCCGCGGGCCGAGGAAATCTCGATCTGATCTCCGTTGCCGATTCCCTTCTCCTTGGCCAGATCAACGCTGATCTCGCAGAACTGGCGCGGCTGGAGTTCCAGCAGCCAGGGGGTGTTGCGGGTCATGACCCCGGTCTGCCAGTGCTCGGTGACCCGGTAGGTGGTCGCCACCAGGGGGAAGCGCGGGTCGCAGCTGGCCAGGACATCCTCCTTGACGCTGGCGTCCTGGAAAACCTTGCTGGCCGGGTTGCTCAGCTGCTTGGAGAAGAAGTTCTCCGGTACCGGAGACTCCACCGGTTCGTAATGCTCGGGGAAGGGGCCGTCCTTGAGGCCAGCCCCGAAGATGGCGGCCACGCCGTCGGCCCGCATGATGAACGGCTTTTTCCCCTCCTTGGCATCGGCCATCGGCGGCCACGGCCCGTCCGGGATATCCCCGACCCAGGCCCCGAGCTTGCCGTCCGGCTGCACGGCGGCCGGGTTCCAGTACACCACCGCCTTTTTGAGGTTGTACGGCTTTCCGGCCGGGTCGCAGGAGGCGCGGTTGTAGATGATGCGGCGGTTGACCGGCCAGCACCAGGACCACTCCGGGAAGAGTCCGAGGCCGGTGGGATCCTTTTTGCCCCGGCGTGCCATCATGTTCCCTTTCTCGTTGTAGCTCTGGCAGTAGATCCACGAGCCACAGGAGGTGCTGCCGTCGGCCTGGAGCTGGGCGAAGCCCCCCACCTGTTCCCCCTTCTTGCCGAGCAGCTTCTTCGGGGCCCAGGGAGGAGGCGCCGGAGGCGCTGCTTCACCCGGCTTGGGCGGCTTGGGCTTGTCCTCGACGTCCTCCAGGAAGGAGCCGTTGATCTCCTTGGCGACGGCGTGGATGTCGAGGGTGCGGATGGAGCCGTCGGCGCGCTTGAAGCCGTAGTTCCAGGTCAGGTTGGTGAGCTGCTCAGGCAGCGCGCCGCCGTCCTTGGCATAGAGCGCCTTGATCTTCTGGTACAGCTCGTGAATGATCTCGGCGTCCGGTTTGCTCTGGCCGAGCGGCTTCACCGCGGCATAGCGCCACTGGGCCCAGCGCCCCGAGTTGCTGAGCGACCCCTCCTTCTCGAAGGAGGCAGCCGCCGGCAGGAAGAAGACCTCGGTCTTCACCTGGGACGGGTCCATGCCAGGCCCCTTCCAGAACGAGGCGGTCTCGTTGTCGAACAGGTTGGTGGTCACCATCCAGTCCAGCTTGGCGAGTGCCCCGCGTACCTTGTTGGCGTTGGAGCCGGAACAGGCCGGGTTCTGGCCCCAGGCGAAAAAGCCCTTGAACTTCCCCTTGATCATGTTGTCGAAGATCATCAGCCAGGAGCCGTTCATCCCCGGGTCCAGCTTGGGGAGCCAGGCATAGCCGAAATCGTTATCCTTGGTGGCGCTCTTGCCGTAGATGGCCTTCAGGTAGCTGACCAGGTACTTGTTGCGGTTGCCCCACCAGTTGGCGCTCTGCGGGTCGTTGCTCTTGGGGGTGTGCTTCTCGACATAGGCGGCCGTGGTCGGCAGGTCGGCCGTCGGCACCGGCATGTAGCCGGGCAGGATGTGAAACAGCAGGCCGTGGTCGGTGGAGCCCTGGACGTTGGACTCGCCGCGCAGGGCGTTGATGCCGCCCCCGGCCATGCCCATGTTGCCCAGAAGCAGCTGGATGATGGACATGGCGCGGATGTTCTGGGTGCCGACCGTGTGCTGGGTCCAGCCCATGGCATAGAGCGAGGTGCCGGCCCGGTCCGGCTTGCCGGTCGAGGCGTACAGCTGGTAAACCTCCAGCAGTTTCTCCTTGGGGGTGCCGGTGGTCTTGGAGACCAGTTCCGGAGTGTAGCGGGCGTAGTGCTTTTTCAACAGCTGGAACACGCAGTTCGGGTCCTGCAGGGTCGGGTCCTTCATGGTGCTGTCGTCGGCGTTTTTCTGGAAGGACCAGCTCTTGGTGTCGTAGCTGCGCTTCTTGGGATCGTAACCGGAGAACAGGCCGGCCAGCTCGCCCGGCAGCTTGAAGTCGCCGCTCACCAGGTAGGCGGAGTTGGTGTAGTCCGCCACATACTGCTCGAAGTAGAGCTCGTTCTGGATGATGTAGTTGATCATGCCGCCCAGAAAGGCGATATCGGTACCCGAGCGAAGCGGCGCGTACAGGTCGCTCTTTGAGGCACTGCGGGTGAAACGCGGGTCCACGCAGATAACCTTGGCCCCGGCGTCCTTGGCCTTCATGATCCAGCGGAAGGAGACCGGGTGGTTTTCGGCGGGGTTCGCCCCCATGATGAGGATTACGTCAGCGTTCTTGAAATCTATCCAGTGGTTCGTCATTGCACCCCGCCCGAACGACTCTGCCAGAGCCGCTACAGTTGCGCTGTGTCAAATGCGTGCCTGATGTTCGATATACACCAGGCCCAACCCCCTTAAGAATTTTTGGTACAGGTAGCACTCCTCGTTGTCGAGGGCGGCAGAGCCGACCGAGGCGATCCCCATGGTGCGGTTCACCACGGCCTCGATCTCCTTGTCGACCTCGACGCCGGCGATCTTCTCCTTGACCTTGATCTTGCTGGTGGCCAGGAAGGAGGCGTCCCGTGTGGCCTTGGTCTTCTTGGCGATCTCGTCCAGCGCCCAATCCCAGGTGACCTCCTGCCAGGCGCTGGCGCCGGCGGCGCGGTACATCGGGCGGGTGATGCGGGCCTTGTTGTCGCGCAGCTGATAGACGGAAGAGCCCTTCGGGCAGAGCGCCCCCTCGCTGATCGGGTGATCCGGGTCCCCCTCCACGTTGATGATGTTCCCACCCAGGGTGTGCACGATCATGCCGCAGCCGACCGAACAGTAGGGGCAGATGGTGGTGGTCTCCTTGGCGTAGCTGATCGGGAGGGCTTCGGCCTTGGCCTCGACCGGCGCGATGCTCAGGCCGAGGGTGGTTGCCGCCATCCCCGCTCCCGAGAGCTTCAGAAAATTCCTGCGTGATACTCCCATAGCTGCCTCCGCTTGTTTTCCTGATTAACGCCAATAGTATCTTCCGCAATGCGTTGCAACCCAGCCGTTACGGTATCCGATTGTTGACCCGAATTTGCTGTGCTGAATGGTCGCTAAAATGGTTGATTTTTACCTGACGCTTGACAAATAAAACGTTGTGTCGTTAATATACAGCAGTGTTGGTTGGGGCATTTGGCGTAAAATTGTGTAAAATTTCTATAATTCAAGTATGTTGTGGGTGCAGTGCATACGTTGCAAACACTGGCCTGCATTATTGGGAGCAATAGATATGCCAAATAATAAAACCCATGTTTGTAGAGCATGGCGGGGCGGAATTGCTGGCTCCTGCCTCGCTAAAACGTGGCCCGGAGCCGCCGTGGCAGGCCAAGGTGGGTAATTTTTATCCAGTGCGTATCTTTTCGATACAAAAGCAAACGGCTTAGGACAGGGAACGGGTAAGGAGACGGGTATGCCTGAGGGGAAAATCGTCATCTGCGACGATGAGAAGGGAATACTGCGCTACCTGAAGAAGATCCTGCAGGCGCACGGATTTTCCGTGGACACCTACGGTGAAGGCCAGACCCTGCTGGACCGCCTGGAGGCGGACAGCGCCTACCGGCCCGAGCTGCTGGTCCAGGACATCCACATGCCAGGGCTTGACGGCATGGAGGTGCTGCGAAAGGTCCGGGAGCTCCGCCCGGAACTGCCGGTGGTGATGATGACCGCCTTCGGCTCCATCGATTCCGCGGTGGAATCCATCAAGCTGGGGGCCTATGACTACATCACCAAGCCGTTTCCCAAGGAGAAGCTGCTCGGCGTGCTGGAGAAGGCCCTGGAGCGCGAGACCCTGCTCAAGGAGAACCGCAGGCTGAAGGAGGAATTGATCCGCAACACGGCACCCGGAGAAATCGTCTTCGCCAGCAGCAAATACCGTGCGGTCCACGACATGACGCTGCAAGTGGCGGGGAGCGAGGCGAACATCCTGATCCAGGGGGAATCGGGGACCGGCAAGGAGTTGATCGCCCGGGCGATCCATTTCAACAGCGCCCGGCGGGGTCAGCGCTACCTGACCATCAACTGTGCCGCCCTGACCGACACCCTGCTGGAAAGCCAGCTGTTCGGCCACCTGCGCGGAGCCTTCACCGGCGCCACGCAGGCGCAGAAGGGGCTCCTTGAGGCGGCCGACGGCGGCACCCTCTTTCTCGACGAGATCGGCGACACGACGCTCGCCCTGCAGGCCAAGCTTTTGCGCGTCATCCAGGAGCGGGAGTTCATCCCGGTAGGGGCGACCAGCGCGCTGCGTACCGATATCCGCATCGTCGCAGCCACCAACAAGGATCTGGAGCGGGAGGTACGGGGCGGGCGTTTCCGCGAAGACCTGTACTACCGTCTCAACGTCATCACCATCCATCCGCCTCCCCTGCGGGAGCGCAGGGAGGACGTGGAACCGCTGGCCCGGCACTTCCTGGCGAAATTCGCCTGCCGTATGAAGAAGCAGGTCGACGCCATCAGCGGCGACGCCCTGCGGCTGCTGGCGCAATATCACTGGCCCGGCAATATCCGGGAACTGGAAAACATCATGGAGCGGGCAGTCATCCTGGCCAGGGGGAACCGGATCACGGCCGACCTGCTCCCCATCAGCCGCAGCGACACCGTACCGTCTGCACTGAGCTGCGAGGGGAAGGATTCCCTGGAGAGCGTCGAGTGCAACCATATCACCTGGATCCTGAAAAAAACCGGCTACCATAAAAGCCGCAGCGCCGAGATACTGGGCGTCACACGCAAGACCCTGGACCGCAAGATCGCCGACTACGCCCTTACCATTCCCAAGGCCCACGTCGAGGCGGGCTAACCGATGCCGGCGCCCCGCTTCTCCATCAGGCAGAAACTGACCCTCGGCTCGCTGCTGCCGCTCTTCGTCGCGATCCTGTTCTGCTCGCTGACCGGCATCTATATCATCACCACCCGCATTAATGTCCTGGCCCAGGAGAAGGTGCGCACCGACCTCAACTCCGCCCGCGAGGTGTACGCCAACGAAATCGGCCACATCCGCGACGTGGTTCGCTTCTCGGCGAGCATGCCGCTGGCGGCGCAGGCGCTCGCCGGCCACGACCGCGCTGCCATGGCACCGTTTCTGTCGGCCTTGCGCCGCAACGAGCAGCTCGACATCCTGACCATGGTCGACCGCCGGGGGAGGGTGATGTTCCGGGCCGGCAATCCGGAGGTTTTCGGCGACCGGCACGGCGACGATCTCCTGGTCACCCGGGCGCTACGGGGTGAAGTCATGGCCGGCAGCACCATTTTCCGGCCCGACCGGCTCCTCCTGGAGGGGCGCCAGCTGGCTCGCCAGTCCGTCATCCAGGTGATCCCGACCCAGCGGGCCAGGCCGGGGACGAAGAAGGTCGAGCGCTCCGGGATGCTGCTGGTCGCAGCCGCTCCGGTCCGGAACCGGCGGGGGGAGATCGTCGGCGCCCTGTACGGCGGGGTGCTGCTGAACGGCAACAATGCCGTGGTCGACAAGATCAAGAGAATCGTCTATGACGGTGTCCAGTTTGCAGGGGAGGATGTGGGGACGGCGACCATCTTCCTGGACGACACCAGGATCAGCACCAATGTCCAGACCCGGGACGGGAAACGGGCCATCGGCACCAGGCTCTCGGCTGAGGTCTACAACCGGGTGATCTTCAACCGGGAGAAGTGGGTCGACCGCGCCTTTGTCGTCAACGACTGGTACTTTTCGGCCTACGAGCCGATCCTCGGCCTGGACGGCGCGGCGATCGGCTCGCTCTACGTCGGGATGCGGGAACAGCCGAACACCGCCCTGAAGAAGAAGGTAAACCTGCTCTTTGGCGGCGTGCTGCTGGTCGGCTCTCTGTTCGGCCTGGCAGTTTCCGGCTTTACCGGCAGCCATCTGTCGCGCCCGATCCGGGAGCTGCAGATGCTTGTGCACCGTTTTTCCGCCGGCGAGCGCGGCCTGCGCATCGTGCCGAAAACCAGCGACGAGATCGGGGAGCTGGCGCGCGAATTCAACGCCATGACCGGCACGCTCATGCAGCGCGAAGAAGCGATCCAGGAACTGAACCGGAGCCTGGGGCTCAAGGTGCAGGAGCGCACCGCCGAGCTGGAAGCCAAGAACCTGCTGTTGACGAAGACCCTGCAAGAGCTGGTGAGGGCTGAGAAACTGGCCGCGGTCGGCGAACTGGCCGCCGGGGTGGCCCACGAGATCAACAACCCTATGGCGATCATCCGGGGCAATGCTGAGATCTTGCTGATGGAGCTGCCGCCGGACCATGCGAGCCGGGAGGAGGCTGAAATCATTGCCCAGGAGGTGGGACGCGTGGAGGGGATCGTTGGCAACCTGCTCTCCTTCGCCCGCCAGCAGCGCAAGGCGGTCAAGCGGGTGGCCATGGACCGGACCCTGGAGGAGATCCTGCGGCAGGTGGGACACCAGGTCCCGCTGGACGGCATCGAGCTGCGCCGGCAGCTCACCCTGGGTGACAGCGAAATCGAAGGGGACGAAAACCAGCTGCGGCAGGTGTTCACCAACTTGATCGTCAACGCCGTACAGTCCATGGAGAACGGCGGGACGCTGACCGTGCGGAGCGTCTGCGATCCCGGGACCGGAGCCTGCCGGGTGGAGATCGGGGACACGGGCAACGGCATCGAGCCGGAGCAGATCAAGGACATCTTCACGCCGTTCTTCACCACCAAGCAGAGCGGCACCGGCCTCGGTCTGTCCGTCTCCTACGGCATTGTCGAGAATCACGGCGGCACGATCGCCGTCACCAGCGCACCTGGCAGCGGATCGCTCTTTGTCGTGACGCTTCCGCGCGGGCAGTCGGCTGTCTAGGAGTCTGACGGATTTACGTCTTTGGAAAATGGCTTCCTGATTCCAGCCCTACGAACTCTTCACACACGGCGTGCATAACAGGCAGATCTGGCCATCCCTCTCTACCTATCCTTGTACCATCCCCTTCTCCTTCCTTCCGGCACCCGCTTCGCCCGCTCCTCATCAGGTGGTTGACTTTCGTAGGTTCAAGGTAAGAATACATTAATGTGTTTTGGGGCAAGGGTTTGCTCTTTGCCCGGTTTTAAAACCGTTCACCGGAAAGGTATTCCTGAGGAGGGTACAAAATGAAATTCGATAGGAAAGTGGCGCTGGTTCTGATCTCTTTCCTGGCTGCCTGCTTGTGCGGGAGTGGGGTCGCCGAGGCGTTTTATGGCAAAGTGACTGTCGTAGCGAAAAGCGGCGGGAACTATACCAATCCCGTCGCGGCAATGGCGGCGATCAATACCTGGTGCGGGGTCCCTACAGTAAACAACCCCTGCCTGATAAAGATCATGCCCGGGGTGTATGACCTCGGGACGCGGAGCCTGATAATGAAGCCGTACGTGGATGTCGAGGGATCCGGCGAGAATACGACTGTATTATACAGGGCCTTCACTGCTACCAGCGATGATCCCACCACAGGAGTAGTTAACGGCGCAAGCAATGCCGAGCTGCGGTTTTTAACCGTCAAGTCGTGGAATAATGCGGCCATATACAACAAAAACGCGTCCCCGAATCTGACGCATGTCACGGTTTCGGCAGCCGGAGAACACCCTGCCGATTGCTATGGCGTATACAACTCATCATCGTCACCGAAGATGACGGACATGACCATCACCGCAACTTGCTCCACTTACGGACAAACTCTGGGCGTTTTTAACGGCAACGCCTCCTCACCGCACCTGGAAAATGTGGTTGTTGCCGCATCCGGGGCATCCGCGAATTGTGGCATTTGCAACTTTAATTCTTCACCGGTAATGATCAATGTGGCCGCGGATGCCAGGAATGGAGAAGGGTGCACAGCAATTATGAACAATAATTCCTCTCCGCAAATGGTACAGGTAACGGCCTCGGCAAGTTTGGGATTGGGCACTACAGGCATATGGAACGACAACTCCTCACCCGTGATGAGGGACGTGACCACCTCCGCTTCGGGAGGGGTTGCCGACGCCATCTATAATGAGTCATCTTCTCCCCTGATGACCAATGTAACAGCGACGGCTGCAGATGGTACTTCCAATACCGGTATTTCGAACGTCAGTTCCTCCCCGACGATGGTTAACGTAACGGCCTCGGCGACTAGTGGTGTAGACGCTGACGGCGGCGCTGACGGTATTTACAACGACTCCTCCTCGCCGGTGTTGATCAATGTGACCGCTTCTGCCACAGGAGTTGCCCAAAACAATTCGGGTGTCACGAACGTGGAATCTTCTTTGACAATGACCAATGTGACAAGTTTCTCTTCGGGCGGCGCCAGCACTGGACTGAACAATGACAACTCTTCTGGTAATCCACGTACAGTCATAATCGATCGTTCGAGCATTCAGGGAACTACGAGCATAGACAACGACCCGGGAGTTACCGTGAGGATCGGTGCCAGTAAGCTGGTTGGGCCTGCCAATACGCTGGGGACCTACCAGTGTGTGGGGTCATACAATCAAAACTACATTCCGCTCAATCAGACCTGCCATTGAGATGCTCTTTCCTGCTCAGGATTTGAGCTGGTGTGACGAGGAAATTGCTACAGAATCCAGCTCCTCCAGGAGGGGGGAGGAACTGGAGGGGGGCAGGTTGGGAGCTTGATGTAATCGGGAGTGAAAACCATTTGAGGAAGCAGGGGGATGTTATTTGAGCTGTTCCAGGTACCCTCTCACCTTGGCCGCGAGCGGCGGCGAGTCCAGCATGACCGAAAGCTCGTTGTTGTGCAGCAGGGCGGACTGGGTCAGGTTGTGGCTTCCGATCAGGGCGTAGCGGTCGTCGATGCTGACCGCCTTGGCGTGGGTGGTGACCCTCCGGGTGGGAAACAGCACCCGCACGCCGCCCTGCGAAAGCAGGCGCGCCGTGGCACGGTTCTCGGTTCCCACCGGCTTTCCCCCTTCCAGGATGACGGTCACCTCGACGCCGCGCCTGCTGGCCGCGATCAGCTCGGCGGCGACGGCGCGCGGCCGGTTGCCGGCGGACTTCCCGGTCCTGAAAAGATAAAAGGCGCAGATGATGCGCCTTTTTGCTCCCTTGATCCGGTCCGTGAGCGCGGTGCCGTAGGCGCCGTTTTCCAGAAGCTGCGCCTGGCCGGGGACATCTCCCGCCCGGAGGGGGAGGGTGCTGAGCAGCAGCGCCACCAGCACAAGACTCACCCCCCTGGCGGCAGATCGTATCAACTGAGCATATCCATGACTTTGGCGAAGAAGTTTTTCCGCATCGGGTTGACATCCTCGCCGCTGATGCGCGCCAGCTCCTCCAGCAACTCGCGCTGCTGCCGGTTCAGGTTGGTCGGGGTCTCGACCTTGGCCACCACCAGGTGGTCGCCGCGCCCGTAACCCTGCAATGCCGGTACACCCTTGCCGCGCATCCTGAAAACGGCGCCGGACTGGGTCCCTTCCGGGATCTTCATGCTTACCTTGCCGTCCAGGGTCGGCACCTGGATCTCGCACCCAAGGGCCGCCTGGGTGAAGCTGATCGGGATCTCGCAGACGACGTCGTTGTCCTCGCGCCGGAAGATCGAGTGCTCGCGCACGCTGAGCGCCACGTAGAGGTCGCCGTTGGGCCCTCCCTTGGCTCCCTGGCCCCCCTCACCGGAGAGCTTCAGCCTGATCCCGGTCTCGACACCGGCGGGGACCTTCACCGAGATGCTCTTCTTGTCGCGCACGGTTCCGGCACCCCGGCAGCTCGGGCAGGGGTGCTCCACGACGCGCCCCTCGCCGTTGCAGTGGGAGCAGGTCTTGCTGACGCTGAAGAACCCCTGCTGGAAGCGCATCTGCCCGGCGCCCTGGCAGGTCGGGCAGGTCTTCGCCGTGGTCCCCGTCTTGGCGCCCGAGCCGGCGCACGCCTCGCAGCGCTTGGCGTACGGGATGTCGATCTTCTTCTCCACCCCGAAGGCCGCTTCCTCGAAGCTCACCTCCATGTTGTACTGCAGGTCGTCGCCGCGCTTGCCGCGACCCGCCCTCTGCCTGCCGCCGCCGAAGACGTCCCCGAAGATGTCGCCGAAGATGTCGCCGAAGGGGGAGCCGCCGCCGAAGCCGCCGGAGGAGAAGCCGCCGCCCGTCGCGGCATGGCCGAACTGGTCGTAGCGCGCCCGCTTTTCCGCGTCGGATAGGACCTCGTAAGCCTCGGAGACCTCCTTGAACTTGTCCTCGCTCGCCTTGTCGCCGGCGTTCTTGTCCGGGTGATATTTGACAGCCAGACGCCGGTAAGCCTTCTTGATCTCTGCCTCGGAGGCGTTCCTGTTCACTTCGAGGAGTTCGTAGTAATCCTGCTTGTCGCCGTTTGCCAAAATATATGTCCCTTGGTAACGCAAAGAGCAGCGTCCCGGTTAAGAGACGCTGCCCGTTGCGCGATGTTATTTTTCATCCGCGTTATTGTTGATCAAAAGCCGCCTTGTCTGCAAGCGTTTTCTCGTTACTTCTTCTCCTTGTCGTCCTTCACTTCCTCGAAGTCGGCGTCGACCACCTTCTCGCCCTTGGCAGCACCACCGGCCTCTGCCTCCTGGGCGTGCGGTTCGCCGCCTGCGCCCTCGGCGCCCGGCTGTGCCTTGGCATAGACCGCCTCGGCAAGCTTGTGCGAGGCCTGCATCAGGCTCTCGGTCGTCTTCTTGATCTCCTCGGTGTCGCTTCCTTCCAGGGCCTTCTTGAGTGTGGCGACCCCCTCCTCGATCTTCTGCTTTTCGGAGGCGTCGATCTTGTCGCCGAACTCCTTGAGGGATTTTTCTGTGGAGTAGACCAGGTTGTCCCCCTGGTTTTTCGCCTCGATCAGCTCGCGCTTCTTCTTGTCCTCGGCCGCGTGACTCTCGGCGTCGCGCACCATCTTCTCGACCTCTTCCTTGGAAAGCCCGGAGGAAGCGGTGATCCTGATCGACTGCTCCTTGCCGGTCCCCAGGTCCTTGGCGGAGACGTGCACGATGCCGTTGGCGTCGATGTCGAAGGTGACCTCGATCTGCGGCACGCCGCGCGGTGCGGTCGGGATGCCGGAGAGTTCGAAGTTGCCCAGCGTCTTGTTGTCGGTAGCCATCTCGCGCTCGCCCTGCAGCACGTTGATGCTGACGGCGGGCTGGTTGTCCGCGGCGGTGGAGAACACCTGGGACTTGCGGCACGGGATGGTGGAGTTCTTCTCGATCAGCTTGGTCATCACGCCGCCCAGGGTTTCGATCCCGAGGGAAAGGGGGGTGACGTCGAGCAGGAGCACGTCCTTCACGTCGCCGCGCAGTACGCCACCCTGGATGGCGGCGCCGATGGCGACCACCTCGTCCGGGTTCACGCCGCGGTTGGGGACCTTGCCGAAGATGTCCTGCACCTTCTTCTGCACGATCGGCATGCGGGTCATGCCGCCCACCAGGATCACCTCGTCGATGTCGGAGGGGGAGAGCCCGGCGTCCTTCAGGGCCATCCTGCAGGGGCCTTCCAGCTTGCCGATCAGCTCGGCGCAGATGTCCTCCAGCTTGGCGCGGGTGAGCTTCATGGTCAGGTGCTTGGGACCAGAGGCGTCGGCGGTGATGAAGGGGAGGTTGATGTCGGTCTCAAGCGATGTGGAAAGCTCGCACTTCGCCTTTTCGCCCGCCTCTTTGAGCCTCTGCAGCGCCATCTTGTCGCCCCTGAGGTTTATTCCCTGGTCCTTCTTGAACTCGTCGGCGATCCAGTCGATGATCTTCTGGTCGAAGTCCTCGCCGCCCAGGAAGGTGTCGCCGTTGGTCGACTTCACCTCGAAGACCCCTTCGCCCAGTTCCAGGATGGAGATGTCGAAGGTCCCGCCGCCCAGGTCGAAGACGGCGATCTTCTCGTCCTTCTTCTTGTCCAGGCCGTAGGCGAGGGCCGCGGCGGTCGGCTCGTTGATGATGCGCAGCACGTTGAGGCCGGCGATCTTCCCGGCGTCCTTGGTTGCCTGGCGCTGCGAGTCGTCGAAGTAGGCGGGGACCGTGATGACCGCGTCGGTCACGGTCTCTCCCAGGTAGTCCTCGGCGGTCTTCTTCATTTTCATCAGCACCATGGCCGAGATCTCGGGGGGTGAGTACTTCTGGCCGCGCACCTCTACCCAGGCGTCAGAGTTGTCCGCCTTGATGATCTGGAACGGGGAGATGGCGATGTCCCTTTTAACGGCGTCGGTGTCGAACTTGCGTCCGATCAGGCGCTTGATGGCGTACAGTGTGTTCTCCGGGTTGGTGACCGCCTGGCGTTTTGCCTGCTGGCCCACCAGCCGCTCGCCGCTTTCGGTGAACGCCACCACGGACGGGGTGGTGCGGCTTCCTTCCGAGTTCGCTATGACAACCGGCTCCCCACCCTCCATTACTGCAACGCAGGAGTTGGTGGTCCCGAGGTCGATCCCTATTACTCTGCTCATGTGTTCCTCCTATGTGGTAACTGTTTCTGAAAACTAGTCATCCCCCGGGTAAAAAGCAAGGGGGAGGTGGAAAAAAAGTTCAACGTTCAACGTTCCAAGTTAACGGCGGACCCGTTAGGAGCAGCCCGCCTCGCGCTCCGCGCAACACCGCGTGCGGCCTGTAACGCAGAACGTAGAACGTAGAACGTAGAACGTAGAACGGACTCTATTTATTCCGCTTTGGGCGGGATCGCCACCGAAACCATGGCGGGGCGCAGCAGCCGGTCGTTCAGCAGGTATCCCTTCTGGAACTCAGCCACCACCGTGTTCGGCTCCTGGTCCGCACTCTCAACCTGGGCCATCGCCTGGTGCAGGGCGGAATCGAACGGGGTGCCCGGAACGGTCTCGATCGGCGTGACGCCGAACTTCTTCAGCGTGCCAAGGAGCATGGAGAGGGTCAGCTTCACCCCCTCGATGATCGCGGAGAGCCCCTCCTCGGAGGCGTGGGAGATGGCGCGCTCCAGGTTGTCCAGGGCCGGGAGAACCTCCAGGATGATCGACTCGTTGCCGTACTTGAGGATCTCCTCCTTCTCCTTTTGCACTCTCTTGCGGTAGTTCTCCAGGTCCGCCCGCTCGCGCAGGAACCGGTCCCAGTTGGCCGCCGACTCCATCCCCTTGGCGGCGAGCGCCTCCTCAAGTTCCTTTATCCGCTCCTCATCGGTGGCGGGCGCCGCGATCTCCACGATATCCTGCGGCGCGGCATCTTCCTTTTTGGGCTCGTGCTGATGATGTGTCGGGTGTTTTTTCTTGTTCTCCATCCGTGTGCCCTCTCCTTTGTGCGCACTACTCGGCTTCGAGCAGGCGGCTTATAAGTTTTGCTGTATAGTCGACGATCGGTATGACACGGCCGTATCCCATCCGGGTCGGTCCGATGACGCCGAGCACGCCGACGGTGTCCTTGCCGGTCATGTAGGTGGAGGTGATCAGGCTCATCCCCTCCATCCGGAGCAGGTGGGACTCCGCTCCGATGAAGATCTGCACCCCGTCGGCCTTCATGGAGCGGTCCAGAAGGTCGAGGATGAGCCCCTTCTTCTCGAAGGCGCGGAAGATCTCCCGCATCCTCCCGGCGTCGGCGAACTCCGGCTGCTCCAGGATATTCGCCTGCCCCTCCAGGAACAGCTCCCGGTCGTCGGTCCCAAGGGTTTCCTCCGAGAGGGCGAGCGCCTGGGCCATCAGTGTGTCGTAGCGCACCTTCTCGCTTTGCATCTCCGTCAGCAGCCGCTCCCGCACCTGGGCGATGGTGAGCCCCTGCAGGAGTTCGTTCAGGTAGTTGGCCATCCGGACCAGGTCCTCCTGGTGGATTTCCTCCTCGACCTGGATCAGCCTGTTCTGCACGGTGCCGTTTTGGGAGATCAGTATGGCGAGGATTCTGCGGCTCGACAGCTTGACGAATTCCATCTGGCGAAAGACATTGGCCGCGAAACGGGGCGCCATCACCACCCCCATGTAGCTCGAGGTGGAGGAGAGCAGGCGGCTGGTTTCCTTCAGCACCTCGCCCATGTCCTTGCCGGCCAGGCGGCAGCGCCTCTGGATCTCCTCCCTGTTGTCCCGGGCGATGTGCTTCACCTCGAGGATGGAATTGACGTACAGGCGGTAGGCCTTGTCCGTCGGTATCCGGCCGCTCGAGGTGTGCGGGGAGACCAGGAACCCCATCTCCTCCAGCTCCGACATGACGCTGCGGACCGTCGCGGGCGACAGCGAGAGTGCGTGGCTGCGCGTGATGGTCCGGCTTCCGACGGGCTCGGCTGTCGCGATGTAGTCCTCGATGACCGCTTCGAGGATGCGCTTGCCCCTGTCTGAAAGCTGTTCTGCCATATTCGCCCCTTACAAATGCAGATTAGCACTCAAAAAGTTCGAGTGCTAACCAGCTTAAGTTAGCAACGGTACCCACCTTTGTCAAGGGGTTCTCTGCGATGATTCGCAGCTCTCAGAGAAAGCGGGAAAAGACGCTGTTGGCAAGGATCACGGCGCTCGGGGCGAGGCGCACCAGGCTTCCCTCCCGGATCAGCGCGCCGCTCGCCTCCAGGCGTGCCACCTCTGCCAGGGGACCGGCGAGCGCGGAGGGGCCGTAGAGCGACTCAAGGCGCGCCAGGTCGAGCCCGGTGAGCACCCTGAGCCCCAGGAAGAACCCCTCCGAGACCGCCTGCTCCAGCGTGAGGATCTCCCGGTCCCGTTGCGGGATGCTGCCGCTTTCGATGGACTCCCGGTACTCCTGCAGCTCAGGCGCGTTGCACCATCTCTCCCCGAGCCCGTCGCGGTTCCAGAAGGAGTGGGCGCCGGCCCCGAACCCGAGGTAGCTCTCGCGGCTCCAGTAGGCGCTGTTGTGCCTGGAGGCGCACCCGGGCCGGGCGAAGTTGGAGATCTCGTACTGCAGATAGCCCGCCCCCTCAAGGAGCTCGGCCGTCGCCTCAAACATCTGCGCCGCATCCTCCTCGCCCGGAAGCGGCAGCTCTCCGGCGGCCAGCAGTCCGGCAAAAGGGGTGCCTCCCTCCACCGAGAGGGCGTAGGCGGAGATGTGCTCGGGGGAGAGGGCGATCCCCTGTGCCAGCGCTCGGCGCCACTCCAAGGGGGACTGCTCCGGGAGCGAGTGCATCAGGTCTATGCTGATGTTGGCAAAACCCGCACTCCTTGCGGCGTCGAAGGCGGAGAGGGCCTCTCCTTTCGAGTGGACCCTCCCGAGCCGTGCCAGCAGACGGTCCTCGAAGGACTGGATGCCTAGGGAGAGCCGGTTCACGCCGGCGGCGCGGTAGCCAGCCAGCCTCTCGGGGGTGAGGGTCCCCGGGTTCGCCTCCAGTGTCACCTCCGCGCCAGGCGCAAGGCCGAAGCGGAGGGCCGCCGCCTCGATGAGCCGTCCGACCTGTTGCGGGCTCATGAGGGAGGGAGTGCCGCCGCCGAAGTAGAGGGTAGCGGCGCTGGCCGGCTCATCGAGCGCCTCCTGCCGGAGCTCCATCTCCCTCAGGAGGAGCTCCGCGTAGTCCTCCCGGGTGTCAGCGGAGGAGGCGGCCGAATTGAAGTCGCAGTAGAGGCACTTCTTGAGGCAGAAGGGGAAATGTATATATAGACCTGTGCGCATGGTTGGCCCTAAATGCTAGTCGTTGAGACGTTGGGTGGTTGAGACGTTAAGCCGTCCACTAATTATCTACCAGATTCCGCTTCCCCTTGTCACGGAAAAGCGCCCCGAGCCGCATGAAGGCTCTTGAAATCCGAACGGCGTCGGATTACACTGCGGCTTTTCCTTAAATGAGGAGGGGTTATGCAAAAAAGCGTCAAGGCGGCCGCCGTGCAGTTCACCATTGCGCTCGGCGATATCGAGGCCAATCTCTCCCACGTCAGGGACGCGCTGCACCGCCTGGCAAAGCTCGGGGTGGAACTCGCGGTGCTCCCGGAGATGTGGAGCTGCGGCTTTGCCTATCGGGAACTGAACCGCCTGGCGCTCCGCACCCCGGACCTGGTGCTGGAACTTGAGAAACTCTCCCGGGAGCTCGGCATGGTGATCGTCGGCAGCCTCCCCGAGGCCCACGGCGACAAGGTCTTCAACACCGCATATCTGCTGGACCGGGGCACGCTCGCCGGGAGCTACCGGAAAATGCACCTCTTCTCCCTGATGGGCGAGGACCGCGCGCTCGACGCCGGCGACTCGGTCCTGGTGGCTGACACCAGCGTCGGGAGGATCGGCGTCATGATCTGCTACGATCTCCGTTTCCCGGAGCTCGCGCGCAGGCTGACACTGGAGGGGGCCGAGATCATCGTGGTCCCCGGGGAGTGGCCCAAGCCGCGCGAGGAGCACTGGCGCACCCTGCTTCGGGCCCGCGCCATCGAGAACCAGCTCTTCGTGGTCGCGGCCAACTGCTGCGGGGTGGTGGGGAAACTCGACTTCTTCGGAGGGAGCCTGATCATCGGGCCCAAGGGGGAAATCCTGGCCCAGGGGGACTACCAGAGCTGCGAGCCCGCGGCCCTGCTCGATCCGGCCGAGATGGAGAGCTGGCGCGAGAGCATCACCTGCCTCAGGGACAGAAGGCCCGATTGCTACTGAGCCGGTCACCGGCGCGCTCTTTCCTGTTGACTTCGGCCTGAGTAAGGCATATTTTTTCGTTTTCAAATACAATTTAACCGGAGGTATCTTCCTTGGGTATGTTTGCCGCGACCGGCCTGGTCGTAAAACTGGTTCTGCTACTGCTGCTTTATTTCTCCGTGGTCTCCTGGGGGATCATCTTCTACAAGCTGCTTCAGGTCTACCGGGCCAACGGCGCCTCGGAGCGGTTCCTGGAGTTCTTCTGGAAGGCAAAGACCTTCGACTCGATCAACTCCCAACTGGACCGCTTCGACAACTCGCCACTCGCGGTCCTGTTCCGCGAGGGACACGGCGAATTGAAAAAGCTGCAGGCAAAGGTGGAGGAGAAGGCGGACCCGAACATCATCAGCACGGACCTGGGCGGGGTCGACAACATCGCCCGTTCCCTGCGCCGGGCCACCACCTCCGAGATCACCCGGCTGGAGAAGTACCTCACCTTCCTGGCGACCACCGGCGCGACCGCCCCCTTCATCGGCCTGTTCGGCACGGTCTGGGGCATCATGTCCGCCTTCGAGAAGATCGGCCAGTCGGGCTCCGCCTCGCTCGCCGTGGTTGCTCCCGGCATCGCCGAGGCGCTGATCGCGACGGCCATAGGGCTCGTCGCGGCAATTCCCGCCGTCATGGGGTACAACCACTTCCAGCACAAGATAAAGGTGCTCATCTCGGAGATGGACAGTTTCTCGACCGAGTTTCTCAACATCGTACAGCGCAACTTCACGGGGAGATAGACGATGGAGTTCGGCAACAGGGACAACGGCGACCGCGGCACCATGTCGCAGATTAACGTCACCCCTCTGGTGGACGTCATGCTGGTGCTGCTGGTGATCTTCATGGTGACCGCACCGATGATGCAGCAGGGGGTCCAGGTGAACCTCCCGAAGTCGGAGGGTAAGGCGCTGGCCCCCAAGGAGGACACGCTGGTGGTTTCGATCGAGAAGTCCGGCAGGACCTCGATCAACGGCAGCGAGGTCCCGGGCGACCAGCTGAAGGAGAAGCTCAACTCCATGCTCGCCGGCAGGGCTAAGCGCGAGGTCTTCCTGAAGGCGGACAGCTCGGTCCCCTACGGCGAGGTGGTGCAGGTGATGGCCCAGATCAAAGGGGCGGGCGTCGAACGACTCGGCATGGTCACGGAGTCCACCCAGCGGAAATGATACCTCACAGGAAATACCCGGGGCCCTGGGGGATGTTCACGCTATCCTTCCTCTGCCACCTGGCTCTCTTTTCACTCATCATCTGGTTCCAGTCTCCCCCGGTGTTCAACCCGTCGGAAGAACCGGTCACCTACGTTGATATGGTGACCCTTCCGGTCGCCTCGCCGCAAGCTGGCACTCCCGCTCCGGCCGAGGAACAGGCCCAGAAGGCCCCGGCCGCTCCGGCGCCGGTAAGACCTGCGGCCGCCGCCATGGCCCTGCCGGCGGCGAAACCCAAGGCGAAGCTCCCTCCCCCGGCGAAGGGGAAGGCCGAGAAGCCGGCGCCCGTCGATGACGGCCGGGAGTTCAGCGAGCGGCTGGAGAAAATCGAGCGGCTGGCTGAGGACAAGCGCCAGGCCGCGGTGCTGGCCCGGCTCCGCAAGGGCGGCAGCAAGGCCGTCGGCATGCCGGGCGCGAAGGGGACCGAGGCGGGGAGCGACTACTCCTCCTACATCCAGTCCCGGCTGAAGGACGCCTTCAGGGAGGTGATGGCCTCCCAGACCAGAGCCCCGCAGGTCTTGGTCAGGATCAGCATCGGGCCCGACGGCCGGATCACCAGCTACCGCGTGGAAAGGAACTCCGGCGACCCGCTTTTCGATGACGCAGTCGCCAGGGCGGTGGCCCTTGCGGGCCGGTCGTTCAAGCCGCCCCCGGGCGGGTTGCCGTTCGAGCGCGTGTTTCGCTTCAAGCCGGAAGGGGTCGTGGTACCATGAAAATTCTCCTTTTGCTTCTGCTGCTTCTCCTGGCGCCGCACCCTTCCCGGGCGGCCGAGGGCTACCTCGACGTCACCGCCCCGGCTGGCCGCAAGCTGCAACTCTCCATTGCCCCCGCGACGGTGCTCTCCGGTCCGGCCGCCCCGGAGTTGGGGCGCGAGCTTGCCGATCTGTTCGGCTTCGATCTGGGGCTTTTCGGCTCATTCAGCGTCGCGGCACCCGGCGCGGGCACGGCGGGAGCCGACCTGGTGCTGAAGACCGCCTACGCCTTGAACGGCAGCGCGCTGACCCTGGAGTGCCGCCTCTTCGATCCGGTGCTGAACCGTGAGCTGGCCGCCAAGCGCTACACCGGCGGCCTGAAAGAGCTGCGCCGCATGGGGCACGCCTTTTCCGACGAGGTGCTGCGCGCCCTCACCGGCGAGAAGGGGCCCTTCACCGGCAAGATTGCCTATGTCACCAAGCTCTCCGGCAACAAGGAGATCTTCGTCATGGACTACGACGGCCGCAATCCGCAGCGGGTCACCCATAACGGCTCCATCAACCTCAACCCGGAGTTCGCCCCCTCGGGGAGGGAGATCATCTACACCTCCTACAAGAAGGGAAACCCCGACCTGTACCGGCGGGAACTGTTCACCGGGGCCGAGGCGCGCATCTCGGCACGCCCCGGGCTGAACGCCATGGGCGCCTATGCCCCGGACGGCAGCCGGATCGCCCTGGTCCTGACCAAGGACGGCAACTCCGAGATCCACCTCATCTCCAAGGAGGGGAAGGAGCTGGCGCGGCTGACGCGCAATCCCGCCATCGACGTATCGCCGGCCTGGTCGCACGACGGCAGCAAGCTCGTGTTCGTCTCGGACCGCTTGGGAAAACCCCAGCTCTTCGTCATGGATGCCGACGGGGGCAACCCCCGGCGCCTCACCACGAGCGGCGCCTACAACGTGACGCCGCGCTGGTCGCCCAAAGGGGACCGGATCGTTTATGCGCGGCAGGGGGGAGGCGGGTTCCAGATTCACGCGATCAACCCGGACGGCTCCCAGGACACCCAGCTCACCACGCTCGGGAGCAACGAACACCCCCGCTGGTCGCCCGACGGCCGCTTCATCGTCTTCAGCTCCAACCGTGACGGCGAGGATGCGATCTATCTGATGCGTGCCGACGGCAGCGCCCAGACGCGGGTCTCGCGGGGCAAGGTGCGCGATTCGCATCCGACCTGGTCCTCCGCCTGGTAAGCACCACGCGGTACCAAAGGCGTTGCGTAAGCAATAAAAGGCGGGTATAATTTGTTTCGTTTCATTGAGGCACCACGCCGTGGCCGGTGCCCATTATTCTATCGAATCAAAAGGAGTAAGGAATGCGCAAGAGAATATTCGGATGCATCGTTGTCCTTTGTCTTACAACGCTTGTGTCGGGTGGCTGTGCTAAGAAGGACATGGTAAAGGCCGAAGAGCCGATTCCTGCGGTGCAGGCAGTACCCTCCGCGTCCGCGCCGGAGACTGCCGGGTCCGTGCAGAAGGAGGCCGCGGCCGAGTCCCTCAAGGCGCAGCCGCTGGCCGAGACCCCGACCAGAGAGGCTGTCGTCACACAGGAGAGTGCAAAAGAGGGTGCTGGTAGCCAGGCCGGCGCGCTGGAGAGCGAACTGCAGAAGATTTATTTCAACTTCGACTCCGCCGACCTTTCCGCTGAGTCCCGGACCGCGCTTTCCAAAAACGCCGGTCTGCTTGGCAAAGCCGCCACCCTCAAGGTGAGGATTGAGGGGAACTGCGACGAGCGCGGCTCCGACGAATACAACCTGGCTCTTGGCGAGAGAAGGGCCAAAGCCGCCATGGATTACCTGGTGAGCCTCGGTGTGCAGCCGGAGCGCCTCTCCATCGTCAGCTACGGCGAGGAGAAGCCTGCCGAGCTGGGGCACGACGAGGCAGCCTGGGCCAAGAACAGAAGGGACGAATTCGTTATCATAAAGTAGCCTGAGACCGCGCTGTAAAAAAAGGAGCCTGATGGCTCCTTTTTTCATACGGCGGCAACGAATCAGAGGAGGGTTGTCATGCAGTCATCGAGGGTGATACTGACCTCATTAGCAATGCTTACCCTGGTCGGCTGCGCGAGCCAGGCCGAGCTGGAGTTGGTGCGCCGCGACTCGGACGAGATGAAGGGTCGCATTTTCACCATCGACAAGACGCTGGGCGAGGTGCGCGGCGAGGCGAAGGAGGGGGTCGAGAAGTCCCTCTCCGGGTACCGTCAGAGCCTGGAGGGGCTCCAGAGGGACGTGGAGGGGTACCAAAAGGATATGGCCGCGATCCGCAAGGGCGGGGCCGATCTGCAGGCGACCCTGGACAGCGCCAGGGTGGACATGCAGCTGTTGACCGGAAAGGTGGATGACGTCCGGATCCTGGCCCAAAGGCCGGCCGACGATATCGCGCTTTTGAAGGAGGATACCGCGAAGCGCCTGGCCGCGCTGGATGAGCGTCTGGCCAGGTTGGAGAAGAGTCTGGCGGAGCAGCAGAAGAAGTCGGCCGAGCTGCAGCGGACCCCGGAGATCCTGTATCAGCAGGCTGCCGATGCCATGAAGGGAGGGGACGTGGTGAGAGCGCGGGAACTTTTCACCAAGTTCCTGGAACTCCACCCCAAGCACAAGCTCGCCGCCAACGCGCACTACTGGCTGGGGGAAACTTACTACAGCGAGAAGAATTTCGAGCAGGCGATCCTGGAGTTCCAGGAAGTGATCAAGAATTTCCCCGAGAAGGAAAAGGTCCCGGCGGCCATGCTGAAGCAGGGGATGGCCTTCAAGGAGATGGGTGACACCAAGAGTTCAGCCTATATTTTGAAAAAATTAGTGGAAGAGTTCCCGAAAAGCGAAGATGCCAAGATCGCCAAGGAAAAACTCCGCGTGAAGTAAGGCGGAGAAAAGGGCGGCTTTTCAAACGCGGCAGAGTTGCGCATGCAGCCTGAGAAAGGCCCTCCTGCAGCAGCGGGAGGGCCTTTCTCTAAATACGACAATAGTTAAAGGAGTGTGACGATGTTCCTGACCAGAGATAAAAACAATGACCTCTACCTGTTCGACAAACTGCCTATCAAGGGGGCCGAATGCTGGTGGGCGGAATCGGGAATTGACGGAACCTATCTGCGCCTCGACAAATCCCTTTACCCCGAGGTGACCTGGGAGTCCGACCCGGTCCCTGTCTCGCTAACTTTTAGTTCCGGCGAGTAAGACAAGCGGCTTGGCGGTATCTCGGCAGGGATCGAATCCCGGCGCCTTTGCGGTCACATGCGGATTGCCTTCTTGATGTTGTCGGGAACGTAGCTCTGGGCGATTGACCACCCCTTGCCCGCGACGAGCACCGGCTCCAGCCGGCAGGCGAGGTAACCGATCAGGCTCGCGCACTCGGGTAGGTCGGAGGCAATCGTGACGATGCGGAATCCGACCAGGTCTCCCACCGCGGGGTAGCCCTGCGACTCCTTGAGCGTGGGACTCCAGAACGCCTCATCGCTGTACTTCCAGGCCAGCCTGATCTGGAAGGTGTGTTCCCCGTCGCGCCCGCGCTTTCCTTCCTCCTGCACCAGAGCGGGGATCAGGGCGTCGAGGAGCGGAAGGTACCCGACGGTGCAGGCGTGCTCGAAAGCGGCCTTGTTGTCGGGGAACTCGAATTTCTGTAAAGGTTTCTTCCGGAACCAGTCGAACATGGCTTTACTCCGCTAGATGGAAGTAAACTATACCAGCTATACCGGCCTTTGTAATTTCCATAGGATAATAGTTTGGGCCGCTGCGCTGGCACTGCACAGCGGTGCTGCACAGAAAAAGGCGGGGTTGCCCCCGCCTACCCACGCCTTTCCCTTTAAGCTAACCCTTAGTTTATACATGCTAACGGCTCCGACAGCATCCTTCTCTACGCACAACGACATTAGCAGTTACATTAGCACAGTGACGGTCAATCTTCAACCTGGGTTTGCCGTGACTGAGTCGTTCTAATCCCCCGCACCGACCGCCTAAGCAGAAATCCATTTCGTGCCATAACTGGCATGCATAACCCTCCCGCCTACACTGATTTACTCAACAAAAACTTAAACGATTACTATAGTATCGCACTTGGCAACAGTTAATGAATGTGGGTAATTCCTACACGTTCCTACAATAACCCATATTAAACAGCTACTTACAAAATCAAGGTTTTCGTCGGCCATTCAAGGCGAAAATAAAATAATGATCATAAATCAGATACTTACATGGTTGCCTGAGGCTAAGTATCTAAGGTTACGTGGCTTTTGGCATCTAATAATTTTAGCCATTCTACAGGTATAGCAATGGGGTAAGACAGCAGCAACATCGGCGGGCAGAACTCGACAAGCAACTTGCGCGCCATTTTCAACAAAACAAAATCCTTGAGCACCTGGCAGATAGAATCCTAGACCTGGAGTAGCCTGTCATGCTTCCAGTAGATTGCCCGACAGAACGCACCTTAAAACCGAATATCGTTACTCCGGGGACATAAATCCCACGAGAAAGCTATGCCAAAAGCGAGGCCACATGCAAAGCATACAGAATCAATCACTTACAGAATACGGTACTTGGTTAGACTACGAATACCACATCCACATGACCACCCGACTCGTGGAACCGGGACAAACCGCGCAGCAACTCAACCGACTCCTTACGCATGAGATCCTGTCCCCGCTACAATCTTATATACACATCAGGATTGCCGCAGTGTCAGTCATCACAATAGAATATACGCAGCAGCATGTGCACTCACTATTGTACTCCCCCGACAGGACAATCCACAAGCAAGAGGTTGACCGCTTCGTGCGGTACATGACCGCACGACGCTTTAACTCCAGTATCTTCGACCATGATAATTATATCATCGCAAAGGAACACCATGCAGACCGCAAGGCATACGTGTACGAACACCTCACTAACCAAAATGGAAGCTTGCACTTCTTTAACAGAAAGGACTTGAGGTTAAATAATGAGTAAATCACTGCCACTCAAAACTAAAGATCCCCCTAGTCGGCTTGCCAGCGAGTCGCGCGACACCACAGACCGTCCCCTTGGCAGATTGCAGATCCTCCGTGAGCAGATGCCCCTTGTGTCGGAAGGTCGATTGCACTGGCAACCCTCCAAGTCCATGACGGCGACGTGCTCGAACTGGAGGGTGACGGCAATCGGCATCTCGTGCCCGACTCACTGTATCTCAGCAGGAAAGACCCGCCCTGATCGGCAAGACGGACGACAGGTCGCCGAGGATGACCGGTACGGGCAAGTAAGGTCGCGGTGCATAGAAAAACCTCACCCTAAACAGGCAAGGGGCCGGGGATCATATCCCCGGTCCTTTGCCTGCTTTCCACATCTTTCCTGTGGACTACCCCTTCAGACATTTGTAAATCGACTCCCTACTGATGCCGAGATCCGCAGCAATGACAGTTTTCTTTTCACCGGCAGCAACCCGCGCTTTGATGACGGCTACCTTGTCAGCGGTGATCGTCTTTGTCCTTCCCCCTCTACCGGCGTATTCACCGGCCGCCTTCTTTATGGCTATCCCTTCTATCTGCCTCGACTTTATCAGTGACCGTTCGAACTCTGCAAAGGCACCCATCATGTTCAGCATCAGTTCCGCCAAAGGATCAGCCTTGCCGCTGAATGTGAGGTTTTCTTTTATAAACTGAACTTGCACGCCCTTGGCCACGAGGTCAGAAACGATTGTCTTCAAATCCATCAGATTCCTTGCCAAGCGATCCATGCTGTGCACGACAACAGTGTCACCACGGCGTGCATGTTTAATCATGTCCAGTAGTCTCGGACGCTCCATTGACTTGCCCGACACTTTATCTTCGAACACCTCATCCAGATCCACGCCGTCTAACTGTCGTGCCGTGTTCTGGTCTGTGCTCGATACTCGCCTGTAACCGATTGTCTGATTCTTGCCATGCTCTGATTCTGTCTTCATGGTTGCTTCCCCCTGTAACGCCAAAGTGTGTACCAACAGTCTAAGACCTTCCAGGGGGAGTGTCAAGTAACTATATTACTAACCGTTTATGCACACGAAAAATGTGTATAAAAAGTGTGCACAAACGGTATACCGTTTTCTGACAATGTCGGTGCTACCGGCGGGGGAAACCTCCTTGTAATGACTGGTCTCGCCTAACCCGCCGATAAACTAGTGGAAACCGGGTGAAACTACATAACATTGACTCATGGTTTTGTGAAACTTCGGCTCGGCCCTGAGATCCGCAGCGTGACCACGAGACGGCGCTTGCCAGGCTCGACTTCGATACACACAGCAGCCGGGGTGTACTTGGCAATGGCTGCCCGCTTTGCGCCGATGTCTGTAAAAACTTCCAGACATTCTGTCTGGAAGTTTTTACATTTCTGTGGTGTGGTCAGATAAAAACAGGACTAACCGCCTGAAATATCGTGGCCGTTTTTTTGGCCCACCTAGTGCTTTGGTAAAATATAATTGTCCTGTTCGGTAAACAAAACGCTAAACCAACCGCGAGGGTGAAGCATAAAGCCCACAGGATCTCCATGAGACAGCCCGGTTGCGGAACTATCGGAGGATTGTTGCCAAACCAGTTTTTTGAGTCTAACTCTCATGGATATGAACAGCCTTTGTTAAGGAGGCACTGAACCGCAATGTGATGCCCAGCGCAGCAGGCGAAAGAGCAGTTAATTTCGGCACTGGCTGTTTTTTTATGAGGTAGGAGGATATTCCACTGGGTGTGGTTCAAACTTTCGTGGCACTGGATGACAACAGCAATACCTCGAAAAAAGGCCAAAAGGAGGTGATGGTGTTATGGAAGGGGCGCGGTTTGGATTTTTTAGCATACTTGGCTGTTGGCCAGAGTTAAAGGAGGTATAAAATGAAAACGAAATTAAGTATGATGTTACCTCTGCTTGTGACAGCAGTTCTCATTGCGATGTCTGTCCCGGCAAAAGCAGCCTATTTGGAGACTTGGCCTCAGTCCGGTATTACATGGTTCAGTGTGAGCGAGGGGAACACGGAATACACTGGTCAAGGCAACAACTGGTATATGTATATCAACGGTACTCCACAAAACACTAGTTCATTTACGGGCTCTATCGGTCTAAACAATGGTCCCGTTGACGTTAATGTCACTACCATCGCTAATGTTGACAGCGGAAGCGGTTGGGCGAACATCAAACCGGTAGTTGGTACTACTCTGGAGTCACTGACATTTACACCGACACCTGCTAACCAAAACGCGTACGGGGACTTTTCATTCCGTGGGCAGGTAGGTGACAATAGGCAGGTCTTAATTGATGTCAAAACGGCTCAGGGAAACGAATATAAGTCTTCTTTGGCTTTACCTTCATCACTTTTCACTGTTGACAAATCAGCCCCACAAGACTTCACAAGAATTGGCTTCTACCTGACCAACGAATCCATTCAGTCAGTCATAATCACCAATCCAGATTTTAAAGAGGTCAAACAAATCGAGTTCTCGCCTGCCTCTCCCGTCCCCATCCCTGGGGTTGCCTGGCTGTTAGGCAGCGGCATCTGCGCGCTGATTGGGCTCAAGAGAAGGAGTTGTAAAAACTAAGTAACTGTCTGAGCGCCGCGGAAATGTGCGAGGGCCTCCATGTCTGGAGGCCCTTGTCGGCTGCATTCCCACCGGTACTGTGAGGGAAAAACTCTGTGCTTTTTAGGACCAACTGTGAGTGCCATCCGCATCTGCAAGAGCGCCGGTTTTTGAATCTTATCTTCTATGACTACCCGACATTAACCCGAAGGCCCCAGAGAAACGCATACCATCTAATGCGCAGACACCCAGTCGTTATGTCGTTATCCAGTTGCCGTCCGGTGCACAACGACGGCAGCGTCCTGCTGCACGACGACGGTATCGACCTGTTACACGATGCTCGTGTCCCTGCCCCTACTTGACCTGTTACCCTTAACCAGCAAAAACATCTGGAATTTTGCCTGCCGCGCTGGGCGTCACATTGCGAAGCTGACAGATGGCAGCGGTCATGCTCCTGGTCGGTGCTACCGGCGGGGGAAACCTCCCTGTCATGACAAGGATCGTCTAACCGATTGACAAGCTCGTGGAAGTCGATTGAACCTACATAATTCTGATCCAGCGGTATCCGACCCGGTTCTCAGCTGCCATCCCCGCCGCGAGCGCCGCCTTCAATCGGCTGAAATCCACGGGGTAAGCCGCCATCTGAACAACTTTGGCCATGATCGACAGCCGACGCTTTCGGTACACCGTGTCGCCAGTAGTGCCCTTTACCTTGTGGCCCATCACATTGTCGAGGGCAAGGTCGAAAAAAGGGCTATAGCTGCCACCTACTATCTCGCCGCGATCATGAGCATTAAGCAACGGAGCAAGCAACGCCTCTTCGACGCTACAGCGGAAGTTTGCCCGAAGCGAGTACAGCCTTAGCTTTCGATCTTCCGATATAAGGTTCACCGGCTCGTTCATCAGGCTACTTAAATTAGCGTCGTAGTACAGGCCGACGGACTCCCTGTACTTGCAATTGGGGAATAGCTGGCATGTACTGATTCGCGCATTTCCACCACGTACCGCAGAAAGCCGAAATCAACCAGCACGGGGTGAACCGGCACTTCTCGCCTGGATTCATCCGTCTTCACATGTTGGTTGCGCTCGCAGTTCTCAGCGACTCGGATGTAGTCAATGCCGTCTCGGTATTGGATATCGTCAACAAAGAGTTGGGCAATCTCATTGCACCTCATCCCGGAGAACGCCATTACCAGTGGAATCCACGTCAATTCGAGACGATCAGGATTATGCAGGTCACCAAGCATTTCCACGTACGCCCGCAACTCATCTGATTCGAATATCCTGGATTTCTCGCTCTTCACCCCTTCAGGAAGTTGCAGGCCCCTGAAGGGGTTTATCTCAGCAAACCTCTTCTTGCTCTTAACCCCGAAGTTGAAGACCGCCGACATCGTTGTGGTTGCCGTGTTCACAGTCTTGTTGCTTAAAGGCTCATCGTTGAATTCGTACTGGTAGTACTCCCGCCACGATAGCGCCGTTTCTGGCGTAACCTCCTTGACCTTCGGCACCGACCCAAGGCATTCAGCAAACACGGCCTGTGCCCGTTTCAATTCGGCCACTTTGCGTTTCACCCTCGCAGGTGGATAGCTCTTGGCCCAATCTTCCCAGTAAAGCCGGAAGAACTCTTCCAAGGGTATGCCAGCGTCTTTCCTGACCGGCAGGTTGGACCTCCACCTGCCAAGCAGCCTATGCTGATAATCTGAGTCGTCCTCAGTTATCCCTAGCATCCGCTCCGACTCAACCTTGAACAGGTGCCGTTCTGCTGTAGCGAACGCGGCGACGACCTCTGTGACCTCGTCTTCTGTGACCTCGTCAGGACCACCAACCAACCCGAGCTTGTTAAAGTGGGTAGGTGCTGCATCCGCTGCCTCATAAGCATAAGGAGTGTCTAGGCGTGCACCGTTAGCCTCTTCCCGTTGGTACATTGCCGCTATTCCTGCGAGTGAAGCCGCAACAGCATCAGGATTTTTAACCATGCGCATGCACTCAGCGCGGTGCAACATGAATTCATTGTACTAAGGATCGTCGGACACCTTCACGCCGAGCCGCGCTTTATCCTGCGCGGCTATTGTCGCCAACCCATACTGAGCAACCATCGAGTCAATCAATTTGCCATCCATAGAATCCCTCAATCGCAGGAACAACACGTCCACAGCCAGCAGTAGTTTGCGCGCCGCTGACCTTGCATCAGCATAGCATTTTGTTTTCAGCGACCGCCATATCTGTCGTTTCCCGATGACCGCCTGGAGATCAGCAGGCACCGGAATGACTGCACAATACGTCTTACCCCTACGGCGCACGTAGTCCATATTTTCAGCTCCTCGATATTAGCAAATCTGTTAGCAATTTGCTGCGAAGAGCTATAAAGCATGAAAGTTCGCCTGGTTACAAACGAGAAAAAGACGGGGTTGCCCCCGCCTTTTTCTGTGCAGCGTTTGTTCCTATACTGAAGCTCCATCTTTAAGCGGGCTTTTTATCAGGCTCGGCATGGGCTGCGGCCACCTTCACTCCCTCGGCGGGGTGGCCAGCGTTCTCCACCTTGGCTTTGAGCTCTTCGGCTTCCTTCAGCTTTTCAGCCTCGGCCTGCACCTTCGCTTCGGCGAGTCTGGCCAGATGCTCTTTTTCCTCAGCGCTCCTCGTTTCGGTGTCGATATTCTGCTTGAAGTCCTCGGTCGCCTTTTTGAATTCGGCCAGACCCTTGCCAAGAGACTTGGCGAGATCGGGGAGTTTCTGCGGGCCGATGACTATGAGAGCGATGACCATAATGATGATCAGTTCCGGCATCCCGATTCCAAACATATTAGCTACCTCGCTTTTTTCTGCGGATACTGACCCGCGACTGGTTCAGAAAATGTTAAAAAAATAATAGAGGTTTTGGCGTCCGGTGTCAAGCTCACTTATCTGAACCTTAAAGGGTTTGACATGAACCTGAACATTGTCTACTATCTGACCTGTTTACAGTGATTCGGACTTTTAAAACAATCTTTGGTGGTGACGCACATGGCGCAGCAATCTGTACAGTCTGAGATCAGGAACCTTCTCAAGGAGCGAAATGCGGTGCTCCTTGCCCATAACTACATGCGCGATGAGGTGCAGGAGATCGCGGACATCACCGGGGACTCCCTCGCCCTTTCCATTGAGGCGGCCAAGACGGACGCCGATGTGATCGTGTTCTGCGGCGTGCATTTCATGGCGGAGTCTGCCTCCATCCTGGCGCCTGGCAAAACGGTGCTGCTGCCCCGGCTGGACGCGGGTTGCCCGATGGCCGACATGGTGTCCGTAGAGGCGCTCAGGGAGCTCAAGGCCTCGCTTCCCGGCGTGCCGGTGGTGACCTACGTGAACTCGTCGGCCGCGGTGAAGGCGGAGAGCGATATCTGCTGCACCTCCGCCAACGCGGTGAAGGTCGTGCAATCGCTTGTTGCGGACGAAATCATCTTCGCCCCGGACCGAAACCTCGGCGGCTACGTAGCGGGATTCACCAACAAGCGCTTCCATCTCTGGGAGGGATACTGCCCGACCCATGAGAGGCTGCGGCCGGAGGTCGTACAGGAGCTCAAGCAGAGTTACCCCGATGCCCCCTTCGTCTGCCACCCGGAGTGCAACCCCGCGGTGGTCGCCCTCGCGGACCATGTCTGTTCCACGACGGGGATGTACGACTACTGCAGGTCGAGCGGCGCCCGGCGCTTCATCATCGGCACAGAGGCGGGAATCCTCTGGCGGCTCAAGCGGGAGAACCCGGACAAGGAGTTCATCCTGGCATCCCCGGCCCTCGTCTGCCCGAACATGAAGCTCACCTCGCTGGAAGATGTCCTGGAATCGCTGCAGACGATGCAGCCTGTCGTCAAGGTCCCCGAGGAGATCAGGATCCCCGCGAAGCGCGCGCTGGACCGGATGCTCGCCATACCCAGGGATTAAGAGTCTCGACAGTGTACTGTCGCAGTTTCGATAGTGAAACCTATGTGAGGAATCCAGTGCCGAGACGCATGCAATGCATCTCTACACCGATTGAACTTATGCAGCTAATAAGGGCTTTTCAGGAGCAGACATGATCCGGTCGTTCAAGGGGATCTCCCCAAAGATAGATAAATCCGCCTTTGTCGCGGAGGGGGCCGTCGTCATCGGCGACGTCACCATCGGCAGGGACGCGAGCATCTGGTACAACTGCGTGGTCCGGGGGGATGTGAACTCCATCAGCATCGGCGCCCGGAGCAATATCCAGGACCTCTCCATGCTGCACGTGACCCACAAGAAACACGCGGACGACCCGGGCGCGCCGCTCATCATAGGAGACGGCGTGACCGTCGGCCACAGCGTCACCCTGCATGGCTGCACCATCGAGGACGGCGCCTTTATCGGGATGCAGGCGATGATCATGGACAAGGCCGTGGTCGGAAAGGGCGCGCTGGTGGGTGCCCGTGCCCTGGTCACCGAAGGGACCGTGATCCCGCCGGCAACGCTCTGGGTAGGGGCACCGGCCAGGTACAAGCGTGACCTCACTCCGGACGAGGTTGCCTGGCTGGGCCGCTCCGCCGGAAACTATGTCAAGTACGCCCGGGAATACCTTGAAGACGCCCCGTAGCGTCGTCATCTGAGGCGGGCCGCAGTGCGACTGCCGAAAAGTTGACCCAGCGAAAGGTGAATCAGAGTTGCAGCAAGATCCGCAAATCCGCCTCATGGAACTGTTCGACCTCCTCCTCAAACGCTACGGCGCGCTCCACTGGTGGCCGGCCGAGACCCCTATCGAGGTCTGCATCGGCGCCATCCTCACCCAGAACACCAACTGGCTCAACGTGGAAAAGGCGATCGTCAACCTGAGGCGGGAGGGGCTCCTTTCGGTGCAGGCCCTCTGGGAGATCGATCGGGAGCGTCTCGCCGAACTGATCCGCCCCTCCGGTTTTTTCAACGTGAAGAGCGCTAGGCTGAAGGATTTCATCGGCTGGATCCGGGGCGGGCACGGCAGCCTGGATGCGATGTTCAGCGGCGACTGGAGAGTGCTCCGGGAAGAGCTCATTGCGGTGCGCGGGATCGGCCGGGAGACCTGCGACTCGATCCTGCTGTACGCCGGTGGCAAGCCGTCCTTCGTCGTGGATGCCTACACCAGGAGGCTTTTCTCCAGGCTCGGGCTGGTGCGTGAAAGCGACGGCTACGAACAGGTCCGCGCACTCTTCATGGATGCGCTGCCGCACGACAGCGCGCTTTTCAGCGAGTACCACGCACTGATCGTCGAGCACTGCAAGCGCCACTGCCGGAAGAAGCCGCTCTGTGACGGCTGCCCGCTCCGAACTGTCTGCCCGTACCCAAGCCTTTTAGGCGTCTAGTCCCTTCTCTGCTGTACCATCCCGACAGGCACGCAATACTAATAACTCGTAGCAGGAGCTGCATTCCTGCCGCAACTCTGCTCACGGAGGACGCTCCTACTGGGTTTATCTGAAGGTTGCAACGCAGAGCGGGAAATTGGTGAGTCAGAAGGGACGGGTCGAAGGGACCGTTCAGTCGTTGGGTGAATAGTTGAAGTCGGCGGGTTTGCTGGATTCTTCCTCGGGGAGGCATTCTTCTCCCCTCAGGACGTCGAGAAACTGCTTCAGGATCCTCGCTGTCAGTCCCCAAATCTCGTCCTCGCCGTGGACGTAGAAGTACATGGCGCGCTTCGCGCCCTGCCACTGCCAATCCTCGACACGGAACACCCCGGGCTTGCTGAAGTGGGAGAGCGGCACCTCGATGATCCTTTCTATCTCGGCGCCGCTTACGGTAAGCTGGTAATCCGAGGGGAAAAAGCCGACTACCGGAGTGACCAGGTAGTTGTGTATGGAATGGCAGTCGTCCAGCTCTCCCACAACCTCCACGTCTGAGGGGAGGATGCCGACCTCTTCCCAGGTCTCGCGCAGCGCAGTGAAGACGCTGTCCAGGTCGCCTGCTTCGCGCACCCCGCCGGGGAAAGAGATCTCGCCGCTATGGTGGGTCAGGTGCAGGGTCCGCTTGGTGAAAAAGACATAGTACTCCCCGTTCTTGAGGAAGAGCGGAATCAGCACGGCGGCGGGGACCGGGCCGGATTCCATCGGCACCCGCCTGCGCGAGGCGAGTGCCGTTCTGAGCCTTTCCTTGATCATCATGGGGTCGGTGAGCTCCTGTGCCGGGTCTGGGCGTTCAGCTTCGATCAGAGTATCGGCTCCTTTGCCCTTCTCTTCAGTTCAGCGATGGTGGCGGCGTAGTCCGGGCTCTGGAAGACCGCGCTCCCCGCCACGAACACGTCGGCACCGGCGTGGGCGATGCGGGCGATGTTGTCCGTTTTCACTCCGCCGTCCACCTCAAGTTCTGCCTCCACGCCACGCCTGTCAAGGATCCCGCGCAACGCCTGTATCTTCGGGATGCAGGCGTCGATGAAGGACTGCCCGCCAAAGCCGGGGTTTACCGTCATCAGCAGCACGAGGTCGAGATCCTCTAGAACGTAATCGAGCACGCCGAGCGGGGTCGCGGGGTTGAGCGAGACGCCGGCCCTTTTTCCGAGCGATTTGATCAGCTGAACGGTGCGGTGCAGGTGGTTGGTCGCCTCGGCATGGACCACGATGATGTCAGCACCCGCCTCGGCAAACGAAGCGATGTAGCGATCCGGCTCCGCGATCATCAGGTGCACGTCAAGCGGCAGCTTTGTAACGCGGCGCACCGCCTCGACGATGAGCGGGCCGATGGTGATGTTCGGGACGAAATGGCCGTCCATCACGTCGATGTGGACGTAATCGGCCCCGCCCGCCTCGATGGCTGCAATCTCTTCCCCCAGACGCGAGAAGTCGGCGGAGAGTATGGATGGTGCTATTTTTTTCATGGGAACTCCTGGAAAATCAATTGTCAATTGTATTACGTCTTACGCTTTTCTGAGACGTGCCGCAAAGAAGCCGTCCATGCCGTCCCGGTGCGGCCAGCTCCTGAAGAAGCCGCGCTCGGTGAGGAGGGGGGCGTAGTCCGGGAACAGGGGACGCAGATCCTCGGCGGCGAATTCGGGGTGCCGGGCGAGGAATGCGTCGACCACATCCTCGTTCTCCTGGCGGCTGGTGGAGCAGGTGGCATAGAGGAGCGTACCTTCCGGCGCCAGGTACTTGCAGAGGTTCTCCAGGATGGCGAGCTGGCTCACCGCGAGCTGGCCCAGGTCCGCGGGGGACTTCCACCACTTCCCTTCCGGGTTGCGCCTGATGACGCCGAGGCCCGAGCAGGGAGCGTCCACCAGGATCCGGTCGAAGAGGGTGTCCTTCACCGCGTTGGAGGGAGCGGTGGCGTCCATGGTGAAGGTCCTGACCGACGTGATGCCGAGCCTGTCACAGGTCTCCCTGATCAGGCGCAGCTTCTTGTGGTTAACGTCGCAGGCGCAGATCTCGCCGCTGTCTCCCATGAGCTGGGCTATCTGGGTGGTCTTGCCACCGGGAGCCGCGCAGGCGTCCAGCACCCGCTCTCCCTTCTTCGGGTCGAGGAAGAGCGGCGCCAGCTGTGAGGACTCGTCCTGTACCGTGAAGAGCCCGTCCCTGAAGGAGGGGAGCTTGGTGATGGCGCCGGACTGGTTCAGCCGGATGCCGTCCTGTGACCAGACGGTAGCGCTGCAACTCACCCCTTCCTGGGCGAGCCGCTCCATCAGCGCTTCCCGGGAGATGCGCAGGGTGTTGGTCCGGATGGTAAAGGGGGGCGGCTCCGCCATGGCGGCAGCAAGCGCCTCCGCGGCGTCGGTGCCCAGCTGCTCGCACCACTGGGCGGCGAGCCAGTCGGGGTGGGAATAGCGGGCTGCCAGGTACTCGACGGGGCTGGTGGTCCGGTCCGGGTAGCTGATGCTGTCGCGCCCGCGGTCGGCGCTGCGCAGGATGGCGTTGATGAAACCCGACGCGCGCGGAGCCAGCTCCTTGGCGAGGTTCACCGTCTCGTTGACCGCGGCCGAAACCGGCACCCGGTCCAGGAAAAAGGCCTGGTACACCCCGAGACGCAGCAGCAAAAGCACGAAGAGCTCCAGCTTCTCGGGGCGTTGCTTGGAGAACTGGCCGATGATGTGGTCGAGCGTTCCCTGTCTGCGGAGCACACCGTAGACGAGTTCGGTCAGGAGCCCTCGGTCGGCCCCCTTGATGAACTCCTTGGAGAGTTCGTGGTCTATCAGGATGTCTGCGAAGGATTTTTCTTTCTCTATCCGGAGCAGTATGTCGAAGGCTGCGCGGCGCGGGTTTTTGGTGGACAAGGTACTTCCTTTTTGGGGCGTGAGGATCGGGGCGAATCTGCTTTTCATTATAAGCATTTTGCCCAAAACTGCAAGCTGTTAGGGGACTTGACATGTCTAAAAGCGGAGCTACTCTTGAGGCTGGCGAATATTAATAAACTCGGAGGTTTGCCATGATAGATTGGGAATCGGAGATGGGCAAGGCGCTGTCACGGGCAAAGGCTGAACAAAAATGCGTTCTGCTCGACTTTTACAGCCCCGAATGCATCGGCTGCAAACAGATGGACGCGGTCACTTTTCCGGACCAGGACGTTGCCAATTTCATCACGGATCGTATGATCCCGCTCCGTGCCCCGATCGGCACCAAGACCCTCGCCTCGGATTTCCGGGTGGTCTGGACCCCGGCGCTCGTCATTCTCGACTACTACGGCAAGGAGCACCAGCGTACAGTTGGTTACCTTCCGCCTGATGAAATGGTCGCCACGCTCCTGCTCGGCATCGGCAAGGTCGGCTTCAATAACGACCAGTTCAGCGAGGCGGTCATCCAGATGAACACCCTCTTGAACGGCTATCCGAAGAGCGCCGTGGCGCCGGAGGCGGTCTACCTGCGCGGCGTGGCGCGCTACAAGTCGAGCCATTCGGACGGGGCGCTCAAGGAGGCCTACCAGCAGCTTCTGGCCGAATATCCGGAGAGCAAGTGGACCCGGCGTGCCGAGCCGTACTCCCTGCTCTAGGGAACGGGAGAGACGGCCGCAGGGGCATGAGACGCATGCAATGCGTCTCTACGTTGCTTGGTGTCGGTCGGCTGGTCAGCTGCATTTATTGTTCTGTTCCTTAGCGGCAGCTCGAAATCATTGTTTTCCCCCGGGGGGCGGCAGCTGTGCCGCCCCCTTTCTGCATGGCTAACAGGTCTGCCGGCCGGGGACGGTGCAACTTTATTGCAATTGATCCTCATCTGATCCATAATCCCGGCGATTGCCATTGGCGCCAGCGCATCTCTTGCGAGGGCAGCGACGTTTCCCTGGGGAGGGGCCGTGGACCACGTGCTAAACGGTGTGCTCATCGTCTTCCTGACGCTCCTCGCGCTGTTGTCCGCGGGGCACGCGCTCATCAACAAGCGGGATCCGCGCTCTGCACTGGGGTGGATAATGACCTGCATCGCCGTCCCGTTTCTGGGGCCCCTGCTCTACTGGGGGTTGGGGGTGAACAGGATCTACCGCAGGGCGAAGCGCTGGCACAGGGAGGCGGACGAAACTCTCCGCCGGCCGACACCTTGGATCCCTGCCGTTTCCGCACCACTTCCCGCAGAACTCTCCTATCTAAAAGAACTGCGCAGCCTTTCCGACCGCGTCGTCAGCACGGACCTCCTGCCGGGCAACGCCATCCTCCCCCTGGAAAACGGCGAAGAGGCCTACCCGGCCATGCTCGCCGCGATCGAGAGCGGGGTCTCCTCCATTCATCTGTGCACCTATATCTTCGACGGGGACCGGACCGGGAAGCGCTTCGTGGCGGCGCTCACCGAGGCGGCCGCTCGGGGGGTGGAGGTGCGGGTGATCGTTGACAGCCTGGGGGAAAAATACTCCCGCCCCACTGCCAGGAAGCTTTTGAAGGGGTCCGCGGTGCTGTTCCGCAGTTTCCTGCCGCTTCGGCCCGGCGGCTACCTGAACCTGAGGAATCATCGCAAGATTCTCGTGGTGGACGGGAGGCTCGGCTTTACCGGGGGGATGAACATCGGCGACCGCCACCTCGTTTCGGGCCCCACGCCGCTGGTGAAGGACCTGCACTTTCAGGTGACCGGGCCGGTGGTGGCCGACCTGCAGCGCACCTTCCTTGAGGACTGGCGTTTTGCCAAGGGGGAGCAGCTGACGGGGCCGCGCTATTTCCCGGAGCTGCCGGGGGCGGGAAGCGCACTGGTCCGCGCGGTGAGCGACGGGCCGGACAAGGAGTTCAGAAAGCTGCACTGGATCATACTGGGCGCCCTCTCCTGCGCGAGGAAGCGGGTCACCATCGTCACCCCCTACTTCATACCGGACCGCCCGCTGATCGCGGCGCTCGTTACGGCGGCCCTGCGCGGGGTGGCGATCACCCTGGTGCTCCCCGGGTTGAACAACCTACCCTTCGTGCAGTGGGCCAGCCGTTCCTTCCTCTGGGAGCTGCTGCAGCAGGGGGTGCGCATCTTTTCCCAGCCGCCCCCCTTTGTTCACGCCAAGTTCATGGTGGTGGACGGGAGCTGGAGCCTGATCGGAAGCGCCAACCTCGACCCGAGAAGCCTGCGGCTCAATTTCGAGCTCGATCTCGAGGTGTACGACCTGGCGTTCGCCCGCCAGCTGGAAAGCCGCTGCGCAACCGCCCTGGTCGCCTGCCGCGAGATCACCCTCGCCGAGATGGACGGCCGCCCCCTCCCGGTGAAGATTCGCGACGGCGCCGCCAAACTCTTCTCGCCTTACCTGTAGCGCCCGCCCTGCACCGTTTCCCCTCGCCTCCTTCCGGTACAGGGAGGCCCTGTCCTTGCCGAGCCGCTTGCTGAGATACATCGCCTCGTCCGCCCTCATGATGACCTCCCGCAGGTCCGAGCCGTCCCTCGGGAAGGACGCGATTCCCGCCGAAATCGTGGAGTCTATCCGTTCGCCCTCGAAGAGGAAGGGGGTGGCGGCCATGGCCCGGACGATCCTCTGCACCGCCGGGAGGATCTGATCCTTGTCGTGGTCGTTGTACATGATGATGAACTCGTCTCCGCCGAAACGGGCGGCGATGTCGCAGTCGCGGGTGTTCTTCCGGATGATGTGCGCCGCCCACTTGATGAGCGCCGTCCCGGCCAGGTGGCCGTAGCGGTCGTTTACCTGTTTCAGGTTGTCCGAGTCGAGCATGCAGATGGCGAAGGGCTTCTGGTAGCGCTTGGCGAGCCTCTCCTGGTGCTGGGCCAGGGCCTCGAAGCTGCGCATGTTGTTGAGTTCGGTGAGATCGTCGGTGAGCGAGAGCCTCTCGACATCGAGCCGGGCGTTTTCCGCCTCCCCTGAGAGGAGCGCGCCCAGGTGCGCGATCAGCAGGAAAGGGAACAGCTCGACGAAACGGCTGGCCAGTTCCCCCCCGAAGGCGGGCGTCTGGCTGGCGCCGAGCAGGGCGCAGCAGGTGATGGCGAGGGCGGCCATGAGGTAGCTGATCCGCCTGCCGAGGGTGAGCGAGGCGGCCATCAGGATCAGGTAGATGAAGGAGATGAAGGGGCTCGCCAGCTTCCCGGTGTGCCAGGAGAGCGCCACCACGAAGAGAAGGAGCGCCACCAGGTCCAGGGAGACCCTGAGCTGGCCGTGGTCCCGATAGGGCACCAGGCGGCGGGCGGCCAGGTGGTAGCAGAGGAGGGCGCTGCAGAAGAGGGCGAGCAGGAGCATGCTGTGCCGGTCGGTCGGGACCAGCTCGATATCCAGGAAGACCAGGGCGACGAGGAGCCAGCAGATGCCGCCGATGGTCCTGTCATAACCGGTGTACCTGGTCCGTGCCGCTTTGCTTCCCCACTCCTTGGAGTCAATCATTAAAAGCCGCCTCGTACCGAGCATGGGCAGGAAAAAAACCTGCCACAGGACTTATCGGCGCGCGGCGCGGAAAGTTTACCGGCAAATCAAGCGGTCAGCGGCGGCGCAAAAGGGTGCGGGCTGCGAATGCGCAGATGAAGGTGAGGAAGTTGATGATGACGATGGTGGCGCCGGTCGGCAGGTTCAGGACGAAGGAGAGCGAGATGCCGGCGACGACGGTGCAGACACCGATGCCGGCGGCGCAGACGATGGCGGTCTTGAACCCCTTGGAGAGCTGCAGCGCCGTGACCGCGGGAAGGATGAGGAGCGCGGAGATCAGCATGATGCCGACCACCTTCATGGCGAGGACCACGGTCAGTGCGGTCAGCAGGACCAGGACCGCGTTGATCCGGTCCGTGTCGATCCCCGAGCTCTTGGCCAGCTCCTCGTCGAAGGTGCTGGCGAAGAGGTCGTTGTAGAAGATGCCGACCCCGGTGAGGACGACGGCGAAAAGCACCGCCGCGATGACCAGTTCACTGGAGCTGATGGAGAGGATGTTGCCGAACAGGTAGCTGAAGAGGTCGACGTTGAACCCGCCGGCCATGCTTGCCAGCATGACGCCGGTGGCGATCCCGAGTGCGGAGACGATGCCGATCGCCGCGTCGCCGTAGATGCGCGCCTTCTGTGCCAGTTTGAGGATGCCCATGGCGCAGGCGAGCACGACCGGGATGATGGCGAGCGTCATGTAGAAGGAGTGCAGCCTGAAGAAGAGCGCGAGTGCCACGCTGCCGAAGGTGACGTGGGCCAGCCCGTCGCCGATCAGCGAGAGCCGGCGCAGCACGAGGAAGACCCCGAGGACCGAACAAAGGATGGCGATCAGGGACCCGCCAATGAGCGCCCTCTGCATGAAACCGTAACTGAGCATCTCGGCTATGTCCATTGATTCCTCTTAAATGCAGGGGCTAGTGGCGCCCCATTTCTTTCAATGCCTGTGACAGACCAGGTGCTGGCCGTGCTCACCGAAAAGCCCAGTCATCTCGGTCGAGTTGCAGAAGTCGTCGAAGTCGCCGCAGAATACCACCTTTTTGTCGAGGTACAGCAGGTGCGAGGCGTACCTCCCGATGGTCGCCGTGTCGTGGGTCACCAGCAGCACGGTCGCCTTCTTCTCCCGGTTCATCTCGAAGATCAGCTTGTAGAAACTCTCCCGGGTCTCCGGATCGAGGGCGGTGGTCGGCTCGTCCAGTACCAGGAGCTCCGGGTCGTTCACGAGCGCCCTGGCGAGCAGCACCCGCTGCCTGAGCCCTCCGGAGAGCTCGCCTATCATGCACCCCCTGATATGGGAGATCCCCATCCATTCCATGGTCCGCTCCACGGCAGCCGCGTCCTCCCGGTTGAAGCGCTTGGGAAAACGCTTCCCCGCCAGCCTTCCCAGGCGTACCACCTCGGTCACGGTCGCCGGGAAATTCGGGTTGAAAAACTGCAGCCCCTGCGGCAGATAGCCGATGCGCTGCCAGCTGGTGAAGCTGGCCTGCGGCGTGCCGAGCAGGGTGATCTCCCCGTTTGTCGGCGCCAGCAGCCCGAGGATCACCTTCACCAGCGTGCTCTTGCCGGAGCCGTTCGGCCCGCAGATGCCGAGGTAGTCCCCGCGGTTGACGCTGAAGGAGACATCCCTGAGCGCCTCGGAGCCGTGGTAGCCAGCGCTCAGGTTCGTTATGGTGAGGGCGGCCCCGCTCACTGCAGCCCCGTCTTCAGATTCTGGAGGTTCTTTTCCATGATAGAGATAAAGCTCACCCCGTGTTGGAAGTCGTCGCGGCTCAGGTTGTGGGCCGCATTGAGCATGAGTATCTTGGCGCCGGTCTCCCGCGCGATGGTCTCGGCGACCCTCGGGCTCAGCAGTTCCTCGCTGTAGACGTAATTGAGCCGTTCGGTGCGCATCAGTTTCACCAGCTCGGCGAGCCGCGCGGGAGTCGGCTCGGCGTCGGCGTTCACCGCCGAGGCGGATACGTAGCGGAGGCCGTAGCGCCGGGCCAGGTAGCCGAAAGCGTAGTGCCCGCCGTGCAGGAAGACCTTCTTCGGGCAGCTCGCCAGGGTCGACCTGTAACGCAGGTCGAGCGCTGCCAGCTCCTTGGTAAGCCCCGCCGCGTTCTGCTCGTAATACCCCCTGTGGGACGGGTCGCGCGCCACGAAGGCGGCGAGGATGTTCCCGGCGATCAGGCGGGCGTTCTCCAGGTCGAGCCAGATGTGGGGATCCATGCCGCCGCGCTCGTCCCCGTGCTCTCCGTGCTCCGCGTGAGGCGCCGGCATGAGAGGGATGCCGCGCCCGCCTTCGACGATGCCGACCCTTCCTGTATCAACCCCGGCGATGATGCTTGCAGCCCAGGGCTCCATATACTTGCTGGTGTAGATGAACAGGTCGGCGTGGTTCACCCGGACGATATCCTCGGGGCGCGGCTCGAAGCTGTGCGGCTCGACCCCCGGCGGCAGCAGCAGGGTCACCTGCGCCTGAGCGCCGCCGATCCTCTTGGCGAAGTCGTAGAGCGGGAAGAGGGTGGTGACCACCTGCAGCTTCCCCCCCGCATGCTCCGCCCTGCGGCAGCCGGGTGTTATCATGACCAGCGCCAAAAGCGCGGCGACCAGCAACTTCATGGAGTACCTCCGGCAGCGGCGCAGCCGCCGCAGAGCCCGTTCAACTGCAGGATGTGGGAGAGCACCTTGCCGCCTATTCTCTGGCTCACCTCTTGCTCCAAGGCTTCGATACCGCAGGAAGGGATGTCCTCGACCTTGCGGCAGGAGAGGCAGACGAAGTGGTGGTGATGTTCCCGGTTGCGGCAGAAGTAGTAGTACAGCTGCCGGTTCGGATGGATCACCTTGGAGATCACCCCGCTTGCCGCGAGCTCCTCCAGGTTCCGGTACACGGTCGGCAGCCCGAGACGGTCAAATCGGTCGCGCAGCCGCTTCCAAAGCTCTTCCGGGCTGGCGTAGGCGCTCTCGGCATCGAGCATGTCGAGAATCGCGAGCCGCTTGGGGGTGGCCTTCATCTTGGCATCTTTCAGTGCCAGGGCGTGACGCTGTTCCATGCTCGCTCCTAAATGGAAATCATTTCGTTTTAGGATAGCCACCTCAGCCCCAATGTCAAGCCAAATCCTGATTGATGGCGATTTCCGCTCGGCCTGATCCCGGTCCAGGAGGATAGGGGCTGGGGGGAGTGGGAGATCGCAGTCCACGAGACGCATGCAATGCGTCTCTACAAATATCAAGGGATCTGATGCGTCTTTGGCAAGACCCAATTTAGGGCAAATGAATCACGGAGTGTGTGGCGCTGATAGATAACATGATTGTTATGGCAATGGGGTTACCCTCTGCTAAGTTGGCTGCCGATAACTGTCAAATGACACGACGGATCAGGGGTTTAACGTACAACTGCTGCTGGATGAAAGCGGCGGGCTTGAGTAACAGGCAAAGATCCCGAGTGGTTGGCTGGCCGTCACTGGTTGGGACGCAGTTGGCTTTCGGCTTGCATGGCGTAGCAGTTGCTGTATAACAGTTCGATGTGCTATTTAATTAAATGACCGGCGGCGCGACATGCATAGAGAACCGTGCAACTATAGAGATTACTTTCATCTGGGGCAGCGGGCCAGGGTGGAGATGCCGCTGCAAGGCGACAGGGTTTTTAACGATGGCGCTGTCGTCACCGCGGTGGGCGACGGTCAGATAGACCTTCGGCTGTCGCGGGACAAGCTGCCGGACGGCGTGCTGCTGCGCTCCGACGCGCCGCTCGTGGTCAGGGTCGGCGGGAGCGGCAACGGTTACAGCTGCCGTGGCGTCGTGCTGAACGAATCGTTGGGCGCAGAACTGCGGATAAGTTTCGTCGGCAGGGTGATGTCCGAGGACCAGAGGGAGTACTTTCGTCTGGACGCCGAGATTCCGGTCACCATGTTCAATGTGACTGCCGGCAGCTCCGAGGAGAGCGGGTCCGGCGGGCTGAGGATCGTGGCCGAGGGGCGGTTGCCTCGGATTTTGAACATCAGCGGAGGGGGACTCAGAACCGAGACGAAAATGGCGATGACCACCGACGACATCGTCTATGCGACCTTCCATCTCCCGCTCCCCGAGCCGAAGGCTATCCAGGTCGTGGCGCAGGTGGTGTGCAGCGAGGTAATCGAACGCGGGTCTGCGACCTGCGTCAGCGCGGGGCTGCGTTACCTGCACATCAACGAAAGGGATCGCGACGCCATCGTGCGCTACGTCTGCAATGAGGAGATCAGGATGATCAGGAACCGCAGGAAAGACTACTTCTCCCTGCCCGAGCGCTGATTCGGATTTGCTAAACGCCAAAGTAGCGCTGATGTGAGAAACCCAATCGCCTGCAGGGACACCCCTTGCGGGTATCCGGTTGGGATTTACCGTTTCTTTAACCTTACCCGCAGATCTCACCCAGAAGGTCCAGAAGCCTACTGTTTTCCTCCCGAAGCCGCACCGCAACCCTGAAGAATCGGCCGTCGAGCCCCTGGAAATTGCCGCAATCCCGAATCAGGATGCCGCTTTCCATGAGCCGCGTGCGGAGTTTCCCCGCGCTTGATCCGCTGCGGATCTCCGCCAGGAGGTAGTTTGCCCGGGACGGGAAAACGGACAAAGAGGGAAGCCTCCCGAGCCCGCCGCAAAGGAAATCACGCTCCATGGCGACGTAGCTTCTGGTCCGCTCGCAGTACTCCGCATCACCAAGCGACACGATTCCCGCCACCTGCGCCGCAGTGTTGACGCTCCAGGGGTCCTGCAAAGAGGCGATGGCGTCGATGGTGCCCGGCGCGCCGATGGCGTAGCCGAGCCTAAGTCCCGGAATGGCGAAGAACTTCGTCATGGAGCGCAAAAGCACGGCCCGCTCGAATTTCCCGATCAGATCTTTGGTTGATTCCTCCTCGCAGAAGTCGATGAACGCCTCGTCCAGCACCAGGAAGACGCCGTTTCCCCGGCACAGCTCGAGGACTTCCGCGATCTCATCTTTCGGGATCAGCGCGCCGGTCGGGTTCCCGGGATTGCAGATGAACAGCATGTCGAATCCCTCGGCGAGCTTTTCCTGCAGCGCCGGGAGCGACAGGGCAAAACCGTTCCCGCTGTCCAGGGTGAAGTAGTCGATCTGCCACCCCGACCTTTCCAGGGCGCAGGCATATTCGGCGAAGGCGGGGGCGACGATGAGCGCCCGGCTGCCGCCGAACACCCGCGGGATCAGGTGTATCAGCTCCGTTGAGCCGTTTGCCACCGTCAGCTGCGCGGCGTCGACGCCGTGGTAGGACGCGAGGCTCGCCTTGAGCTCGGCAGCGCCCTTGTCCGGGTAGTGCAGCAGCCGGTCGATGCAGTTCCCCAGCGCGTCCCTCACCCCCGGTGCCATGCCGAGCGGGTTTATGCTGGCTGAGAAGTCGACGATCCTCTCCGGCGGGATTCCCAGGGACCTGGCAACGGCAAAGATATTGCCGCCATGTTCGTGCGCGATTGACATGAGATACCTTTCAGATGGTGCCGATGGACCTGAGGGCGAGCCACGCGAGGACGAGGAGCGCCTCCGAGCAGTACATGAGCCGAACCACGCCGCCGTAGGCCGCCAGGGAGAGCGGCAGCGAAGCGTCCCCGATGGTCGGCTTCTCGACCAGCGCACCGAAGTAGCGGTTGGCGCCCCCCAGCCTCACCCCGAGGGCGCCTGCTGCGGCTGCCTCGGGAAAGCCGCTGTTCGGGGAGGAGTGGTTGCGGCAGTCGCGGCGCATGATGCGCCAGGCGTCCTTGCCGCTCAGGGCGCAGATCGGTGCGGCAAGGACCATGAGGAGCGCGGTGAGCCGGGCGGGGAGGAAGTTCGCCAGGTCGTCGAAGCGCGCCGAGGCCCAGCCAAAGCGGAGGTAGCGCTCGTTCTTGTACCCGACCATGGAATCCAGAGTATTTACTGCCTTGTAGGCGAAGGCAAGCGCCGGGCCACCGAGCATCAGGTAGCAAAGCGGCGCGATGACTCCGTCACCGGTGTTCTCGGCGACGGTCTCCACCGCTCCCCTGACTATCTCCGTTTCGTCGAGCTGCTCCGTTTCCCGCCCGACGATATAGGAAAGGGCGAGGCGGGCTCCGGGGAGATCATCGCGCTCGAGCGCCTTGGCCACCTTGCCCGACTCGACATGCAGGGAGCGTGCGGCGAGCGAGACCCAGGCGAGGTAGAGCCCGAGCACGAACCCGGCATCGGGCGCGATTGCAGAGGCGGCCAGCAAAAGGAGCGCCGCGCCCGCGTAGCTGACTCCGACCGTCGTCACCAGCAGGGCGACTCCGGCCAGACGTTCATTGGGGAATAGACGGCGCAGGGGGGGCTCGAGAAAGGAGATCATCCGGCCGATCGCAACCACCGGGTGCGGCAGCGCGCGCGGGTCACCGAGGACGAGGTCGAGGACAACGGCCGCCAGGACGATGGCGGTATCTCTTTGGAGCAATTCAATCAATTAGGATGTTCCTCAACAAGCTCAAAAGCAAAATGCATAGCACACGGATGTTACGGATTGAACGGATAACGTCAGATCAGCCAGAATCTTTCTGGGAAAAAGCCGGAACAGCCTTATTCTTACAGTTTTAGTTTTAATCTGCTTTCATCCAGCGTTGTCCGGTTTAATTCCTGCAAACAAACCACAAAGAAACATTAGCCACAAAAAGGCACAAAACGCGCAAAAAGGTAAAGGCATTAAAGGTTTATTTTGTGCATTTTGTGCATTTTTGTGGCTAAAAAGATTCTGGTTTCAATCCGTTCAATCCGTGTGCGAGTTTTTGACTCTGCTAGTCTGCCGCACTTCCGGTTACTGTCGCACCGCAGATCTCGAAGATGCGCGCCATATCCAGGTGCTTTTCCATGTGCGTCGCCAGCAGGTCGAAGGGGTCGCTGAGCGGGGTCACCTCGGCCTGTTCCGGTACCCCCTTGCCGCGCCGGAGCCGGTTCAGGAATGCGGTCCTGAAGCCGTGGTTGTCAAAGATCCCGTGCAGATAGGTGCCGAACACGCGGCCGTCCTCCGAGACGGCGCCGTCGTCGATGCCGGTCGCACGTAGCGAGCGCTCGGCAATGGCCGCAAAAGGCCGGGCACCGGCGCCGAGCACGGTCTGCCCCATATGGATCTCGTAGCCCGAGATGGCGGCCTCGCAGCCGGGCATCAGCTCGATCGCTGCCGGGAGCAGATGCGCTTCCACCTGGTGCGTTTCCTTTTCCTCGAACATGGTCGTTTCGACGTCCAGAAGCCCGAGCCCCGCCGCTTCGGTCAGGTCCCCCTCCACCCGGTGCGGGTCGAGCACCAGGTTTCCCAGCATCTGGTAGCCGCCGCAGATTCCCACGATCGGCCCCTCGAACTGCCCGATGGCGTCAAAGAGCCCCTTCTCCCGCAGGAAGCGCAGGTCCGCCATGGTGGACTTGGTCCCGGGGAGTATCAGCAGGTCCATGGTCTCGACCATGCGCGGGGTGTCGATGTAGAAGAGCGCCACGTCGGGCTCCGCCTCCAGCGCGCTGAAATCGGTGTAGTTGGAGATCCTGGAGAGCCTGAGCACGCCGATGCGCAGCCTCGCTTCCCCGCTGCCGGCGGCAGCCGACGGGTTCACCCTTTTCTGCAGGGCGACGCTGTCCTCCTCCGGAATGGAGAGCCCGGTGAACCAGGGAAGTACGCCAACTACCGGTACCCCGGTCCGCTTCTCGACGAACTCGATTCCGGAGCTGAGCAGGGAGGGATCACCGCGGAACTTGTTGATGATGATCCCCTTGACCATCGCCTTTTCTTCGGCCGTCAACAGCTCCAGCGTCCCCACGATCTGGGCGAAGACGCCGCCGCGGTCGATGTCCGCGATCAGGATGGCGGGCGCTCCGGCCATGGCGGCGGCCTTCAGGTTGGCGATGTCGTGGGCGCGCAGGTTGATCTCGGCGATGCTCCCCGCCCCCTCCATGACGATGAAGGAGAAGCGCGCCTTCAGCCGCTCGAAACTCTCGCGCACCCTTTCGAAGGCCTCGGGCTTGTATTCGTTGTACTCCTTGACCACCATGTTGCGCACCACCCGTCCCTGCACGATCACCTGGCTCCCGGTGTCGGAATTCGGCTTCAGCAGGACCGGGTTCATGTCGGTGTGGGGCGGGATGCCGCAGGCTTCGGCCTGCACAGACTGGGCGCGGCCGATCTCGCCCCCCTCTGGGGTCACGGCGGAGTTGAGCGCCATGTTCTGCGACTTGAAGGGGGCGACCGCAATGCCGCGGCGCTTGAGGATCCGGCAGAATCCGGCGGTGATGACCGATTTGCCGACGTCGGAACCGGTGCCGCAGAACATGAGGGCGCGGGGGTCGGAGGCCGGGATCTCGGGGGGAGGTTCGCTGGTCCGGTCCCTCGTGCCGTCGGTCGCGTAGCCGCGCGGGGTCACCATGCGGCCGTCGTCGCAAAGGCGCGTTGCCGCGTTACCGATGATGACGATGGAGAACATGTCGATCGGGTGGGAGAGCATCTCGCCGAGCGTGGTGATGATCCGCTCCTCGCCGGCCCTGCAGGCGTTCCTGACGATGCCGACCGGGACCTCGGTGCCGCGCGCCGCGATCAGGATGGCGGCCGCCTCCTCGATCTGGGTGACGCGCCCCTTGCTGCGCGGGTTATAGAGCGCCACTACGAAGTCGGCCGAGGCGGCAGCCCGAAGCCTCTTCCTGATGGTTTCCAGCGGCGTCATCAGGTCCGACAGCGATATCACCGCAAAGTCGTGCATGAGCGGCGCGCCCAGTACGGAGGCCGCAGCCTGTACCGCGGAAACCCCGGGAACGACGATGATTTCCACGTTTGCGAAGGGGGAGGGCGAGCCGTCCTTAGCCGCGTCGGCCAGTTCGAGGGCGAGCCCCGCCATGCCGTAGATGCCGGCGTCGCCGCTTGAGACCAGGGCGACTAGCTTTCCGGATGCGGCGATGGCGAGCGCCTCGGAGCAGCGCTCCACCTCGCGCATCATTCCGGAGGAGACCACTTCCTTTCCGGCCAGCAGCGGCTCGATGAATTCCAGGTAGGTCTTGTAACCGACCACCACGTCAGCCTTCTCGATCGCCTGGTGCGCCTCGAAGGTCATATGGTTCAGCCCGCCGGGGCCGATACCTACCACAAAAAGTTTCGACATGAAAACCAACCTCTTTTAACAGGGATGACAGGAGAAACAGGATAATTATAAAGTTCAATGGTACCGAAGGCGTCAGAACCAAGCTAGCCGTAGGGTGGGCCGTGCCCACCGGAAGCCGAAGGCCAGGGCACCCGCAAGGGGTGCCCCTACAGAATCGGTGTTTGCGGGTATCCAGGCCGACGCTGATCGGTGGGCACGGCCCACCCTACGCTATCTGATCGTTGACCTGAATACTTACAAGATTTTGTAATGTGCTGAATAGTTGCGATTTAACCAGCCTTAGATTTTGCCTGGATCTCCGCGATGGCCAGGGTCACGTTGCCGCTTTTCACCTTGTGCAAGAGGAGCCTGCCGCCTCCCGAGGCGAGGAGCGCCGCCGGCTCGGCAACGCCCCAGGCGCCGATCGCTGCGAAGGCGTGGTCCGAGGCGGGGGAGGGGGCGTCGACGCCGTTTAACTGGTCGCTCTGGTAAAGTTGGATCGCTACCCCCGACTGCGCCGCAAATTCGAGCAGCCCCGATTCATCCCCCTTGGCCTGCGCGGTGGCGATGTATTTCACGCTCTTAAACGAAAGCGAGAGCCGCTCCAGGTGCGCCGCCACGACCGACTCGATCTCGAAGGCGGAGGTGCCCCTGTTGCAGCCGATCCCGAGGCAGAGGTCCTGGGGGCGCAGCACGAGGAGCCGGTCAGAGTGCTGCTCGCGCGGGATGATCCGGTTGGTGACGAAGAGCTGGCCGCTCGCGCCGCTTTCCAGCGCGGCAGCGAAATCCTCATGATAAGAGAGCACCCCTTTTCCCTCGCAGTAGCGTCGCACTGCGTGATCGTGATCCACAACGGCGATCTCTTTTCCTTCCAGGAGCAGGGCGTTCAGGACCTTTACCCGGGAGAGCTCTTCGATCCGCCAGCCGTTCTCCTTGGCCAGCATATCGAAGGAGGGGAGCCCGTTCACGTCCGTGGCGGTCGTGATGACCGGGATGCTTCCGGTAAGCTCCGCGCAGGTTTTGGCAAGTGCATTGGCGCCGCCGATGTGGCCGGATAGAAGCGACACCGCGAAGCGTCCGGCGTCGTCCAGCACGACGACCGCGGGATCCCGGTCTTTTGCCTGCAGCAGCGGGGCAATGGTCCGCACCACGATGCCGGTCGCCATGATGAACACGAAGCCGCCGTAGTCGGGCCAGAGGCGATCCACCAGGGACTGCACGCCGGCGGAAAACGGGTGGGCGTCGCCGGTCGCGTGCTTCTCGATGACGAAAAGCCTGCTCTTGGGGATGCCGGCGTGCAGGGCGGCCCCGATCCGGGCGCCGTTACCGGTTATGGCGATGACTGCTACGTGCATGGATTCCCAGAAAGACATAAATTGAGTAAGGATATGAATACAGCAAAAGGCCCCTCACCCGGCCTTCGGCCACCCTCTCCCGAAGGGCGAGGGAACGCTGAATACCTTCTCCCTCCGGGAGAAGGTGCCCCGAAGGGGCGGATGAGGGAGGTGCCCCTACGTGCCCCTACGTGCCCCTACGTGATGATCCCTTCCCGGCAGCCGTGGGTGAACCCCTTGTCGTACAGCAGGGACTTGGCCCGCATCCCCTCGCTGCGGGCGCGCAGCACGTCTCCCACGACGATCAGCGCCTGCTTGCCGATACCGGCTTCCTTGACCTTTGCCGCGATGTCGGAAAGATTCCCCTGCACCACCTGCTCGTCCGGCCAGGAGGCCCGCGCCACGACGGCCACCGGCGTTTCCGGGGTGTAGGCGCCCAGAAGCAGCTCCTCCACCACCTTCTCCATCATGGAAACGGAGAGGTAGATGACGAGCGTGGCGCCGATCCGGGCGATCTCGGAGAGCCGCTCCCGATCTGGCACCGGCGTCCTTCCGGCCAGGCGGGTGATGATGACGGTTTGGGAAACCTCGGGGAGCGTCAACTCCTGCTTCAAGGTCGCGGCGGCTGCGAAGGCGCTGGTCACCCCCGGCACCACCTGATAGCCGATCCCGAGCCGGTCCAGTTCCTCCATCTGCTCCTGGATGGCGCCGTAGATGGAGGGATCTCCGGTGTGCAGGCGGACCGCCTTTTCCCCGGCGAGCGCAGCCTGCGCCAGGGCGCGGGTGGTCTCCTCCAGGTTCATCCCCGCGGAATCGAAGACCCGGGCCTCCGGTGCGTAGGTTCGCACCAGTTCGCGGTCCACCAGGCTCCCGGCATAGACGACGACGTCCGCCTCCCTCAGGAGTCGGGCGCCCTTAACGGTGATAAGCTCGGCATCGCCGGGACCGGCGCCGACGAAATAGACTTCTGTTGCAGGGTTCACGAAAAGTACCTTTCTTTGTAAATGCTCAGTGTGTTTATATTGAGTCATCGTCTCATGTCAAAGGGCTTAACCACAGAGGATCACAGAGGATCACAGAGGAAAGCTAAACAAAGATCTTTGGTTTTAAACCGATCCTCGTTTTTAGATTTCCTCTGTGTACCTCTGTGACCTCTGTGGTCATGCTTTTTGCTTTGAGGTTCGAGAGCCCTCATTGGGCTTGCGACCTGGACCGCTTGCTGATGGGATGCTTGGTAGCCGGCTTTCTTCAGGGGATGTACAGGAAATCGACGCTGGTCCGAGGTCTTGCGGGGAAGTTACCATCCGCCTTTCTTCACGATCAGCATGGAGAGGTAGTCGAGCTTTTGACCCACCAGCGCCTCAAGATCGAAATGTATCTCTTCCTCGCCGGAGCCGACCCGGCGCACGAACACTCCCTGCCGCTCACGCCCGAGCTCCTTCAGCACCGCATAGACCCTGTCGAAGACGCGGTTCACCTTCATGAGTATGACGGTGTCGAACTCTTCCAGGGTCCTTCTGAGCTCGTCATCCTCGTAGGCCGCTGGGAGTATGGCGATCTTCTCGCCACCGAGACCGAGCGGCACGCCGGAGGCGGCTGAGGCCGCGAGTATGCTGGAGATGCCCGGGACGATCTCGATCCGGATCTCGGGGTATTTGGCCAGGAATATCCGGTGGATGTAGAGATAGGTGGAATAGAGGAAGGGATCCCCGATGGTGATGAAGGCTACGTCCTTTCCCTGGGCGATGCGGCCTGCCACCTGGTCCGCGGCCTCCTCCCAGAACGGGTCGAGTCCCTGCTGGTCCTTCACCATGGGAAAAACCTGGACCAGCACCTCCTGGCGGCTCCGGTCGATGAACTCCTCGACGATGGAAAGCGCGTAGCTTCCCGCCTCGGCGGCACCTGTCGGGGCGCAGATGACGTCCGCGCTCCGAAGGATCCGCTCCGCCTTCCTGGTCAAGAGCTCCGGGTCGCCGGGGCCCACACCTACGGCGTAGATTACGGCCACTACTCCTCCCCCTTCCAGGCCGCGATGACGTAGACCGGGTTGTGGGCCGCAAACATCTTGTACTCGGTGAGGGTGCGGGTCTTGGAGATGTTGACGCAGGTCACCTCGACCGTGTAGCCGTGGTCTTCCAGGAACTCCACCGACTTGGTCAGCGTGTCGAGCGTCACCGCGTTGATGACGATGAACCCGTCGGGCTTCAACCGCTTGTCCACCGCCTCGATGATCTCTTCCAGCATGCCGCCGGAGCCGCCGATGAAGACCCGGTCCGGATCCGGAAGATCCTCGAGCCCCTCGGGCGCGCAGGCCTCTATCAAGAGGACGTTCCTGGCGGCGAATTTCTTGAAGTTGTCCTTCAGGTAGCCCAGGTACAGGGGGTTCTTCTCCAGGGCGAAGATCCGGCCGTTGGGCATCAGGTTCCCCGCCTCGATGGAGACGGAGCCGCTGCCGGCGCCGATGTCCCACATCACCAGGTCGTCCTGCAGCTGGAGCTTGCCGAGTGTAACGGCCCGGACCTCCTCCTTGGTGATCAGCTTCTTCACCGTGGCGAACTCCTCGTCGCGGATGCCGATGACCGGGTAGTTCTGCAGGTTCGGCTCCCAGGTCTTGATCAGGATCAGTATGTTGAGCGGAGAGCAGGTGATCTCAGCGAGCCCGCGCACGTCGGTCTTGGTGAACTTCTCCGTCGGCAGCCCCAGGTCCTCGCACAGCCACGCCTCGTACCCCTCGGCGCCGCGGCTGATCAGCTCGCGGGCGATGACCGACGGCGTGTTGACGCCATCGGTGAGAATGGCGATCTTTTCCGAGGCTATGATCCGGTCCAGGGCGGGCTTGATCCCCCTGCCATGCACCGAGACGAAGGTCGCGTCGTCCCACGGCTCCTTGATCCTGGCGAAGGCGTACTGGACGCTGGTCACGTTCGGGAAGATCTCCACCCGCTCCTTCGGGAGGTTGCGCAGCAGGAAGCGCCCCACCCCGAAGAAGTTGGGATCCCCCGAGCCGAGCACGACGGTGCGCTTGCTCGTGGTCTTCAGGTATTCGAGCATGATGGAGAGGTCCTCCAGGAGGCGCTTCTCCCCCTTGAAGTTGGGGAAGATCTCCAGGAGGCGCTGGTGCCCGATCAGCACCTCGGCGTTGTCTATCGCCTCCAGAGCCTGCTTCCCGAACCCTTCCCAGCCCTCGATCCCGGCACCGACGAGGTATATCTTCTGCTCTGGCATAGCCGCTCCCTATTACAAAGGTAAGTCGTTGAGTCGTTGTACGATTTAAACGCAGTAGAGCATCTCGCCCTGGTAACCTGCCAGAAAGACCCGGACCGGGAGATCGGGCACGCAGAGGGCGCAGACTTTGGCCACCCTGCCGCAGACCAGCTCGATCAGCGCCTGGTCGTAGTCGGAGGCCTCCAGCAGATGGCGGGCAGTGTTGGCTTCACGGGCGATCGGCTCCAGATGAGCCACGGCGGGATTCTCCCTGAGCCAGTCCGCCAGTATCGCCAGGTCGAGGTCGGAGGAGGAAACATGGGTCTGCCGGTGGCCGCAGGCGATCTTCACCATCTTGGCGAATTGCCCGGCGACGACGACCAGCGGCACCCCCTTACGGGCGCAGCTCATGAGGGAGTAGCCGAAGTGGTCTCCCATCATCACGAAGGCCTCCTCGCTCAACGCCCCTTTTGTGGCGAGCTGGCGCTGCACCGCCAGCTCGGAGCTCCTCCCGGTGGAAAGGACCACCGTCCGGCTGCCGCAGGCAAGCGCCACGTCGATGGAAGCGTCCACCGTATCGGTCCAGGCCTTGGCCGATATCGGCTTCACGATCCCGCTGGTGCCGAGAATGGAGAGCCCGCCGACGATGCCGAGCCGCTCGTTGAGCGTCTTCTTGGCCAGCTCCTCTCCGTTGGGTATGCTGATGGTGAAGGTGAACGTGGCGGGGACGCAGCGCACGGCGAAGACTTCCTTCACCACCTCCATGATCATCCTGCGCGGCACCGGGTTGATGGCCCACTCCCCGACCGGGACGGCGAGCCCCGGCTTGGTTACCCGGCCGATGCCGGTCCCGCCCTGGATGATGATGCTGTGGTGCTTGGTGAAGAACTCGACCTGGGCTGTGGCGTGGATCTCGGCGCCGTTGGTCACGTCGGGATCGTCGCCGGCATCCTTCACCACATAGCAGGAGGCGGTGTTGTCGCGCAGCTGGCAGCCTTGCAGGCGGAAACGGGCGGTCTCGCCGCAGGGGAGGTGGATCTCAACCTCGTCAACCAGCACCTGGTCCCGCAGCATCTGGGCGGCGCCCTTGACTGCGGCCGCGGCGCAGGAGCCGGTTGTGTAGCCGTATCTGAGTTTTTTACCGTTCATAGGCATTCCAGTTTGATACGGATGGGAGTAAATGAAATCCGTCTGGGAAGACGGGTGAAACTGGGCGTAAAGGCGCTGCCATGCGGCAGAACCTCAGCCGTCTCGGTTATCTCGCCTGCTTAGCCCGAAGCCTGGATCAAAATGGCGTTCATGACTGCAGCGGCGACGTTGGAGCCACCTTTGCGCCCGGTGTTGGTGATGAAGGGGAGGCTCGGATAGGACAGTGCGAGTTCCTTCAGCGCCTCCTTGCTCTCGGCGGCCCCGACAAAGCCTACCGGCAGCGCCACGATCAGCTTGGGCGTGACACGCTCCTCGCGGATCAGCCTGATCAGTTCGAAGAGCGCGGTGGGGGCGTTGCCGATCACGAAGATGCCGTTGCTGGCGTCCCTTCCCCCGCGGCGCATGGCGAGGATGGAACGGGTGATCAGCTGCGCCTTGGCGTCCTTGGCGACCTGCGGGTCCGCCACGTAGCAGGAAACCTTTATCTTGAACGGGGCGAGCCGCTCCTTGCTCATCCCGGAGATGACCATGGTCGTGTCGGTGACGATGCCGCACCCGGCCTTCAGGGCCGCGATGCCGCTTTCGATCGCGTTCGGGGAGAAGCACATGGTCGTTGCGTAGTCGAAATCGGCGCTGGTGTGGATGGCCCTTCGCACGATGGGCCACTCACGCGGGGACCAGTTGTGGGGGCCAACCTCGGCCTCGATGATCCGGAAGGATTCCGCCTCGATCTGCTCGGGAGTTAGATGTACCGACATCAGTGCCACCTCTCTTCGGTAAGGCTCTCTGCGATCCGCTCAACCACGATCTCGGCGAGCTTGTGGTGTACGCCGAGGTGCTTACCGAGCACCATTTCGATGCCGGGATGGCGCTCTCTGGCCTGTGCCAGTTCGTCGGGGAGGTCCTCCAGCACATGAGCCCCCAGGTAGAGAAAGTAGGGTACCAGCAGGATGCGCTTCGCCCCCTGCGCCACGCAGCTATCCACCCCCTGCTGGATGTTCGGCAGGTGCTGCTCGCGGAAGGAGACCTCTACGATCTCGAATTGCGTCATCGTCTTTACCCGCGCCGCGATTTCGCGCGCCGCGTCATTCGCCTCGGAAATCCTGCTCCCGTGGGCCATCAGTAGTATTGCTGTCGTCATCTATGTCTCCTGCGTAAATAAATATACGAAACTATCTGAATAAAAGGGTCGAAGCATAAATCAAAATCCGCACACGGATTTGACGGATTGAACGGATAACGGCAGGTTAACCAAAATCCTTTCAATCCTGTAGAGACGCATTGCATGCGTCTCAGCACTGTAGCAATCGCCAAGACTAATGTCCCCTCAACTTGGTTAAGGAGACGCATGCAATGCGTACTCTACGCACGGAAGGAACGTCCGCATGCTTATTTGATTTGACGTAACTATTCAGCACCAGTCGACCAATCACAAGCAACCCAAAGCACAAAGCCTCACGACAGCGGTACAGAGAGTAAATTCTAAACCTGATTTAAGCTTGGAACAAAAAGACCTTGGCCTTTGGTTTTCCTCTGTGTTCCTCTGTGCCCTCTGTGGTGAGGATTTTGAGTTGTATGTAATTGCCTTAAGGGTCGGCGTCGAGGATTACTGTTTGCCCCACCCCTTGTGAAATTCCTTGATCAGCTTCTCCACCGCGCGCCGGGTGCCCGCCTTCCAGGGGCCGACCGCGACGAGGTTCAGGTTCCCGGGGGCAAAGATGGCGCGTGCGCTCGCTCCGATCTCGGCCGCCGTTATCGCCGCGGCCTCGATCCGGTCCTCCTCGAGAGTCCGCACCAGGTTCATCAGCTCGCCCCAGCCGTAACGGACCTGCATCTCGTAGGTGGAGTCGCTGCTGTATTCCAGGTCGTAAAAGTAGCCTTCCTTCACCCTCTGAAGCTCAGCGGCATCGATCTCCTCGAAGGAGAGACTCTTCACCTCCCTGAGCACCTCCGAGACCGCCAGCGCCAGGTTTTCCGGTGCGGTGGCAAGCTCGATGGCGAAGGCGCCGGTCTCCTCGTAGGCGGAAAGTGAGGCGTCCACCGAGTAGACGATGCCGAGCTTCTCCCTGAGCGAGAGGTGCAGCCGCGAGCTGCCGCCGCCGCAGAGGATGCGGCGGATCAGTCTCAGCCCCATGATGCGCGGGTCCCGCCGTGCGAAACCGCGAAAGGCGATCTGCAGGTTGACCTGGCTGTCGGAGTCCTTGACGAAAAGCGACTGGGGCTCGTCCTGCTCCGCCTGCGCCGGGATCGGGGCCTGCGGCTGCGGGCCGCCCCAGCGCGAGAAGTGCTCCTCGCAGGCGGCGAAGAAGCGCTCCGCGTCGAGCCTTCCCGAGGCCACGATGAGGGCGTTGGACGGGACATAGAAGTCGGTCAGGTAACCTCTCAGATCCTCCTCGGTGAATCCCCTGATGGTCTCCAGGTAGCCGATGGTCGGCATGCCGAGCGGGTGGCCGGGCCAGAGCAGGCGGCTGGCGAGGTTGCTGGGGTTGGTCTCGTCACCGCGCTCGTTGATGTCCTCCAGCGCCTCTTCCGTGATGATGCGCTTCTCTATCTCGATCCCTTCCAGCGTCGGCTGCAGCAGCATGGAGGAGAAGAGCCTCACCCCTTCCGGGATCTGGTCCGGATGGATGCGCGAGAAGTAGCAGGTGGTCTCCTCGTCCGTCGCCGCGTTGACGCTCCCGCCGATTGCCTCGAAGGCGATCTCGAGTTCCAGGTTGGAGGCGAACTCGCTGGAGCCGCGAAACAGCATGTGTTCCAGGAAATGGGAGATGCCGGCCTTGCCGGGGGGGTCGTTGCGACCGCCCGCCTTCAGGTAGACCGCGATCTCCGCGCTGTGCAGGTGCGGCATGTCAACGGCCACCAGGCGCAGGCCGTTTTCGAGTAGCTTGGTGCTGCAGGAAAGCATTGAAACTCCTTGGGTCAGAGGGACGCACCCTTGAGGGTCAGCCAGGCAACGGCCGCGTAGCGGGCCAGTTTGCCGGAAAAGACCAGCAGGGAAAAGCGGAAGAAGTTGACCCGGAGCACCCCCCCTACCAGGCAGAGCGGGTCACCCACGATCGGGAGCCAGGATAGCAGCAGCGAGTACGAGCCGAAACGCCGGTACAGCCGCTCCGCCTTCCGGGTGGCGCTGTCGTCCAGACGCAGGACCCGTACCTTCAGGAACTCCCCGCCGTACAGTCCGATCCCATAGCTGCTCAAGGCTCCCAGGTAATTGCCCGCGGTCGCCACGGCGACCACCTGCATCGGGTCGTTCCTGGCGAGGAGCAGGGCGACCAGCAGCCACTCCGAGCCGAGCGGAATCAGCGTAGAGGCGAGGAAGCTAAGAAGGAACAGGGAAAAAAAGCCGTAACCGGCGAGCCACTCGTGCATTGCAGTCAAATTAGCGGAAAGGGTGCGGATTGTCAAATACCTTGAGGCACAGGCGGTGCATTTTTCTCTTGACAACATCGCGGCAAACTGGCAATTCTACTGCCATGGACAACACCGGCTACTTTTCCTTTATTAACTTTTACTTTTGGTGCGGCTTTTATTTTATGCCGTCTCCCCGGGTAGAGGTGTAATTTAGGGCAGCTGGAACTAAATTAACGAACCGAAAGCCGGGGTGGACAGGATCCTCCCCCCTTTCCGGTTCTCAAAACCGATAGATGACACGAAACAGGGCCGGGGGGCAATCCTTCCGGCCCTTTCGCTTTTGGGGGACAAGGGGAGCGAGATTATGATCGTCGTCATGAAGTCGGGAGCCGCCAAGAAGGACCGGGATGAAGTAACCAAGCGGATCAAGGAACTGGGGTACACCCCCCACATCATTCACGGCACGACCCGTGACGTGATCGGCGCGGTGGGGGACGAGAGAGGCAAGAGCGTGCTCCAGGCGCTGGAGTCCATGCACGGGGTCGAAAGCGTGGTCCCCATCCTGCAGCCGTACAAGCTCGCCTCCAAGGAGATGAAGAGGGAGCCGAGCATCGTGCGGATCTCCGACACGCTCGCCATCGGCGGCAAGGAACTGGTGGTCATGGCCGGCCCCTGTTCGGTCGAGAGTGAGGAGCAGATCATCACCAGTGCCCTGGCGGTCAAGAGCGCCGGAGCCCAGATGCTGCGCGGCGGCGCCTTCAAGCCGCGCACCTCCCCCTACTCCTTCCAGGGGCTCGAGGAGGAGGGGCTGAGGCTCCTCGCCAAGGCGCGGGATCTGACCGGGCTTCCCTTCGTCACCGAGGTGATCGACCCCGAGTCGGTCGAGTTGGTCGCCTCCTACGCGGACATGCTCCAGATCGGAGCGCGCAACTCCCAGAACTTCGCCCTCCTGAAGAAGGTCGGCCAGATCAACAAGCCGATCCTCCTGAAGCGCGGCATGTCCATGACCATCCAGGAGTTCCTGATGAGCGCCGAGTACATCATGAGCGAGGGGAACCAGTCGGTCATCCTGTGCGAGCGCGGCATCCGGACCTTCGAGACCGCGACCCGCAACACGCTCGATCTCTCCGCGATTCCGGTGCTGAAGGCGAAGACCCATCTGCCGGTCGTGATCGATCCCTCCCATGCGACCGGGGATTACCACTACATTGCGCCCATGTCGTTCGCAGCCGTTGCAGCGGGGGCGGACGGGCTGATCATCGAGGTGCATCCGGATCCCGAGCGCGCCTCCTCCGACGGCCCGCAGTCGCTGAAGCCGAAGAAATTCGCGGCACTCATGGAAAAGCTGAAGCTCTTCGCCGCCGCAGCCGACAGGAGTCTGTAAAACGGGGGGGCGAAAAGCGTCGCACACGGATTAAACGGAAACTGACGGATAACTGCAGGTACTGCAGGTTAAGCAGAAGAGACTCGGGTTGATCTGCCTGTTCCGCCCTTATTTGATGTTATCCGTGTGCGAGGTTTTGACTGGCATAGCTCCCACGCTCCTTGCGTGGGAGCGCATCCTGGTACGCTTCCGCGTCCCGGTTTGCAGATCCCCTTCCCCCTCAATCCCCCCTTGCTGCAGTCGGAAGTTGCTGTTGCCGCCTCGCTTTTTCACCCTTTTGCGGTATCATTGGCCTGGTTTTATCTCTGTTTAAGGGGGTGGCTATGCGAAGGATATCTCTGATTGCGCTCTTGCTGATCGTTGTCTCGGTGCTGCCGGTCCAGGCCGCGCGCGGCCGCAGCGGCCTCGAACAGGAGGTGCTGCGGGACTTCGAACAGATACTGGACCTCTGGCGGGACGGCAGGTACGGCGATCTCTTCGATCGGACCGCGGGCGGCAAGGCGAGCAAGGAGCTGTTTGCCAAGAAGCTTGCCTCGGCGCCCCGCAAGCCCGCCTGCTGCTGGGAAAAGATGCAGGACGCACGGGTCTCCCTGAAAGGCGAGCGGGCCGCGACCGTCCGCGCGCGCCTCGGCTTCGAAGGGGGAGCGTCGGGCACCGAGTTCGTCACCAAGGGGATCAAGCTGAAGAAGGAGGGCGATGTCTGGGTGATCTCCCAGTCGGATCTTTTCTCCCTGGCGGACCTCTCCAAGAAGAGGGCCCGTTACAAGTATCTGCCGATCCAGCCAAAGTAGCCGAGTCAAAATCCTGCACACGGATGGAACGGATGAAACGGATGAAACGGATAAAATCAGATAAAGCGGTGAAACGGTAGAGCCAAAGACTCAAAATTTAGAGTACAGGGTTAACCTCAAAAGACTGCCTAATCTGCCTTTATCCGTATAATCCGTTCAATCCGTGTGCGATGCCTTTAAGCCTCGTTTTGTGGGATTTTTGATCCGCGTGTAACCGCATAATCCGCGCCATCCGCATTCTAATGATTTTGCTTCATGCCGCTTGACCGTTTCACCCCCTTCCGGTACATTAGGCGGATGTCCATAAATAATAAAGTAATTGTCCCGAAGAAGCCGGAACTCCTTTCACCCGCAGGTTCCCTGGAGGCGTTTTTCGCCGCCATGGAGAAGGGCGCGGATGCGGTCTATGCGGGCCTGAGGGAATTCTCGGCGCGCGCCAAGGCGAAGAACTTCACCCTTTCACAGATGGAGCGGATGACCGCCTATGCCCACGGCCACGGGAAAAAGCTCTACGTCACCCTGAATACCCTGGTGAAGGAAACGGAACTGCCGAGCCTCATCGACACCCTCGCTTCCCTTGAGGCGATGCGGGTGGACGGGGTGATCCTGCAGGACCTGGCGGTGGCGCGCCTTGCCCGCGAATTTTTCCCCGGCATCCCGCTGCATGCCTCCACCCAGATGACCATCCACAACTCGCTCGGCGTCCGGCAACTTGAGGAACTCGGTTTCGAGAGGGTGGTGCTCGCCCGCGAGCTGCACCTGGACGAGATCAGCTCCATCGTCGCCTCCAGTCGCGCCGAGATCGAGTGCTTCATCCACGGGGCGCTCTGCTTCTCTTTTTCCGGCCAGTGCTACTTCTCCTCCTTCCTGGGCGGCCACAGCGGGAACCGCGGGCGCTGCGCGCAGCCCTGCCGGCGCCAGTACAAGCACAAGGGAAAGGAGGGCTACTACCTCTCCACCAACGACTTCTCCAGCATCGAGATGATACCCGCGCTGATGAAAGCCGGGGTCGCCTCCCTGAAGATCGAGGGGAGGATGAAGTCCGCTGAGTACGTGGCGAGCGTCATCGGCGCCTACCGGATGGTGCTCGATGCGCCCGAAGGGTCGTACGACGAGGCGGTCGCCGAGGCGAAAGCGCTCCTGAAGCTCTCCTTCGGGCGGGTGCCGACCAAGGGCTTCCTCGCCTCGCAGACTCCCACCGACATTTCCACGCCGTCGATCAAGGGTGCCACCGGGCGCTACCTGGGCGACATCAGGGAGATCCGGGGCAACCGGATCAGCTTCGACACGCGGGACCGCCTCCACGTGGGGGACCGGATCAGGGTGCAGCCGAAGACCGACATGGCGGGCCGCGCCTTTACCCTCAAGGATCTCTTCATCGGCAACAAGAAGACGATGAGCGCCAGGGAGAACACGCTGGTCTCCACCGCCTCGCCGTTTCCCTTCAAGCTCGGGGACTCCGTGTTCAAGGTTTCCTCCGAGACCGCCTTCACCATGAGCGAGAACGCCTGCATCAAGCGCCTCGACGCGGTGAATGGGGACAGCATCCCGTGCAGTCTGAAACTCTCCTATGTCCCGGAGTCGGAATCGCTCAGCATCGAGGCCGAGGTGTTCGGCGCGCAGTTTGCCACCTCGTTCCCGCTCGGCCCTCTGGAAGCTTCCCGCTCCACAGACATGGAGGGGGTGTTGAGGGCGCAGTTCTCCAAGTGCGGCGACACCCAGTTCACCCTGGCCAAGCTGGCAGCCCCCGACTTCCCGGCGCTCCTCATCCCCGCGCCGAGACTGAAAGATATCAGGCGCACCTTCTATGTCTGGCTTGCCGAAACCTCGCTGGGAGCCTTGAAGAAGAGGAGCCGCATGGCGCGAGACGAGGCGATCTCCGCGCTGGTGCCGAGACGCCCGACACCCTTTAAGGGCAAGGACGTGCTCTCCGTCAAGATCGAGCAGGTGAAGGACTGGCACGAGCTGCACCGTGACATCGTGGACCAGGTGATCCTGCCGGTCTCCCGGGCGAACATGCACCAGCTGCCGCAGTTCGCCCGCAAGCTCAAGGGGGACGAGGAACGCGTCATCTGGCAGCTTCCCTTCATCATCTTCGAGGCCGATATCCCCTTCTTCAGGGAGTCCGTCGATGCCATACTAAACGCCGGCTTCAAGCGCTTCGAGCTCACCAACCTGTCCCATTTCCAGTTCTTCAAGGGGACCGAGGCCGAGCTCTCCACCGATTACCGGCTCTACTCGCTGAACAGCCAGGCGCTGCTCAGCTGGCAGGAAATGGGTGCCACCAGGGCGACCCTCTACATCGAGGACGACCGTGAGAACATGGCGCTGCTGCTTGCCGCCGATCTGAAGATCACCAGGGGGGTGCTGCTGTATGCACCGGTGCCGGTCATCACCTCCAAGATCGCCATCAAGGAGATCAAGGGGGAGGCGCCGCTCGTCTCCGACCGCGGCGACGTCTATACCGTGAAGGTGAAGGACCATCTCACCGTCGTGAACGCCCAGACCCCGTTCGCCCTGACCCAGTACCGGAACGATTTGCGCCAGATGGGGTGCGGTTCCTACCTGCTCGACCTTTCCCATTTGCAGCCCGAGGAGCGGGAGCGTGCGCTGGCGGCGTACCGGAAGACACTCGGCGTCCAGGGCGCTTCCGAGTTCAACTTCTCGACCGGATTGGTTTAAAGGACCGTGATGTGTGATGAGTGATGTGTGATATTAATCACCTGTCACCCATTACACGTCACGCCTTTGTTTTAAAAGATAGCGTAGGGTGGGCCGTGCCCACCGACCGGCATCCGCCTGGATGCCCGCAAGCGGTATCCCGACAGAACCGGTTCTGTAGGGACACCCCTTGCTGGTCCCCTGGCCTTCGGCTTTCGGTGGGCACGGCCCACCCTACGGCTACGGCTGCAGGGGCCAACGGCAGCTGAATAGTTACAAAAGAACTAAGGGTGGGGGTTGTATTATGAAGGATTATCTGGTTCGTATTCTCGCCAAGTCGGGGAACGTAAGGGGGCTTGCCTGCGTCACGACCGGTCTTGTCGACGACGTCTGTAAGCGGCACAGCACGCTTCCCACGGCCTCGGCCGCGCTGGGACGGGCACTGACGGCGGGTACCCTGCTGGGCGCGATGCTGAAGACCGGCCAAAGGGTGGCGCTGCGCTTCGAGGGAAACGGTCCGCTGAAAAAGATCATCGTCGAGGCGGACAGCGACGGGAGCGTACGAGGTTATGTGGGGGAGCCGCAGGTGGATCTGCAGCGTGCCGACGGGGCACTGGACGTGGCAGGGGCACTGGGCCGCGCCGGATTCCTGACGGTCGCCAAGGACCTGGGGCTCAAGCAGCCGTATAGCGGCACGGTGCAGCTCTACACGAGCGAGATCGCGCAGGATCTGGCGCTCTATCTGGTCGAGTCCGAGCAGATCCCCTCAGCCGTGGGGCTTGCCGAGTTCGTGGAGCCGGACGGTACGGTCTCCGCCGCGGGTGGCTTTCTGATCCAGGCGGTGCCGCCTGTCGATCCCGAGGTCGTCGAAGAGCTTATGGCACGCATAGAAAAGCTGCCCCCCCTGAGCGAACTGCTGCGGGAAGGCAAGAGCCCGGAGGAAATCCTGGAATTGCTCTTTGCCGAGATACCCTATGACACGCTGGAAAAGAGGGTGCTCGCCTTTGCCTGCAACTGCAGCAGGGAGCGGATCGAGCGGGTGCTCATCTCCATGGGGAAGAAGGAACTCGTTTCGCTGCGGGAAGAACAACAAGGTGCCGAGGTGACCTGCGAGTTCTGCGGTGAGCGTTATGGCTTTGATGAAGCGGAAATGGAGCGTCTGATCGCCGAGGTGGATGAAGGGGAGGCTCAGGCGTAGACGGCAATGCCGGAGAGGGTCGTGGTGAGGGGGCTGGCGCTGCCGGCTGGCTGCGGTATACTGGACCGGTGACTGCCAGGAGTGTGAATTCGGGAGGTGCCGATGCGAATCTACGACATTACCATGCCGCTTTCTGCCGAACTTCCGGTTTACCCGGGTGACTTCCCGGTCGTTGTCGCTCCCTGGACCAGGATCGCCGACGGCGACTCGGCCAATGTCTCCCGACTCACCCTCTGTACCCATAGCGGCACCCACCTCGATCCGCCCCGCCACTTCAGCGACCAGGGGCTCTCGGTCGACGACATCCCGCTCGGGCTTCTGATCGGGAAGGCGCTGGTGCTCGAAATCCTCGGGGTGCCGGCCATCGGCCGCAGGGAGCTGGAACGCTTGCCGGTAAAGGGCGTGGAGCGGCTCCTCCTGAAGACGGACAACTCCGAGCTCTGGAAAAAGAGCGAGTTCAGCCCCGATTTTGCCGCTCTCTCGGTGGAGGGCGCCGGATACCTGCTGGAGGCGGGAGTCAAGCTGGTTGGCGTCGACTACCTTTCCGTGGAGAGCGTCGAGGGAGACGGCGAAGTCCACCGGACGCTGCTCGCTAACGGGGTCCTGATTCTGGAAGGATTGAATCTGGCGGATGTCGAGCCCGGGGAGTACGAGCTGATCTGTCTGCCGCTAAAGATCAAGGATGGAGACGGAGCGCCCGTGAGGGCGCTCCTGAGAGGTGGTGCGGGGGCGGAGTTGAGCTTCGATCCTCATACGACCAAGTGGCCGCTGGCCTGATCCGCTAGTTTTCCGATTTGACCTTTGCGCAGCAGGGCTTTATCTCCGCCTGCTGCATCTTGGCGGATTTGTCGCACCCCTTGCTGCCGCACGGTTTCCCCTCAGCGGCCTTCAGCTTCGCGCACTCGTCGCACCCCTTGGCAGCATCCCCACCCTTTGCATACTTCTCGCAGTTGTCGCACGGTGCACTCGCGCTCTTGTCGGCCTTGGGGCATTTGTCGCAGCCAGGTTGTGCCGAGCTCGGCTCGTTGGCCCAGACCGCGACGGAACAGGCAATGGCGATGATTACCGGGAAAAGGATGGCCAGCTTCTTTTTCATAAAACCTCCAGGTTTTTCGTAAGGTAGGGGCGACCCGGCGGGTCGCCCCTGCAGAATTCCCCTGCTATCCCGAATTCAAGCCAGATCCGGAGCGGCCTCCGTGAATGCGGCATCGGTCGGTGCCACGGCCTCGATGAGCCTCCCCTTGGGCCCGGTGAAGCGCATGCTGCGGCAGTGCAGCATCATGCGGGGCGCGGGCACCCCGCCGTAGGTTTCGTCGCCGATGATCGGGAGTCCGCTGTGGCTCAGATGCACGCGTATCTGGTGGGTGCGCCCGGTGAGCGGCCTCGCCTCGATCGCCGTCACCCCGGCGCCCTCGCCGATCACCCGGAACAGGGTGCGGGAAGGTTTGCCGGGCAGCGCCACGCCGTACTTGAACTTGTTGACCTTGGCTATCGGCGCGTCCACGCTCCACTCCGCCTGGTCCGGCGAGTCGGAGACGAGGGCCCAGTAGGTCTTCGCCACCTTCCCCTCCTTGAGCAGGTTGGAAATCAGGGTGGCCGCCTGCTTGTGTTTCGGGAAGAACATGACCCCGCTGGTGCCGCGGTCCAGGCGGTGCACCACCCGGGCCGGATCCTTCAGCCCGATCGCCTTCATATAACAATCCACCGCGTACTCCACGGTTCCCTTCAACTGGTACGGGGTGCGCTGGCTGTTGAAGCCGGCGGCCTTGTAGACCGCGATAAAGTCCTTGTCCTCGTAGAGCAGATCCTTCGTGGTGTAGACGAGCTCGATGCAGCGCTCCTGCTCCATCACACCGAGGGCGATCTCGTCACCCTCCTTGAGGGCCCGGGAGGCGACCCGCACCAGTGCCTGGGATATGTTGCAGCCGCCCCAGTCGATGATCCTCCTGATCTCCCCCTTGGAGAACTGCGGGAAGATCATCTTGGCGCCGTCGTCCAGCCGCATCCCCGCCTGCTCCGCATTCACGCGCGCGACCAGTATCATTTGAGGTGCCTCCCGGCGCGCAGCAGCGCGACAATGGTCTTGCCGTCCGTGATGCCGCCATCGGCAGCCATTTGCAGCGCTTGCTCCAGCGGAATCCGGACGCAGCAGATTTCCTCGTACGCCTCCGGGGTAGCGACACCCTGGGAAAGCCCGGTCGCCAGGAACAGGTGGACCACCTCGTCCAGCACGCCGGGTGACGGGTGCACGATGCCGAGCGACACTAGCGCGGATGCTTCCAGTCCGGTCTCCTCGGCGAGCTCCCTGCCCGCGCAGAGCTGCGGGTCCTCACCTGGGGAGAGGCGCCCGGCGGGAAGCTCCAGCAGAAAGCCGTCCATGGCGGGGCGGAGCTGGCGGATCAGCGTGATGCTGCCGTCGTCGTGGAGCGGCAGGATGGCTGCCCCGCCCGGGTGGCGCACGATCTGGTAGGTGAACCATCCCTGGTCCCCGATCATTACATCCATCTGCTCCACATCAACAACCAGACCACTGAACAGCTTGGACTTATTCTTCGTTTCCATGGTGCGACCCCCAAAGTAGATACATACCATTTCCCCGACGGGAAGTGAAGGGCGATTTGAGCCAGGTCCCTGCCAAAGAGTTAAAGGCGTGACGCGTAATGTGTGGTGAGCGATTAAACCGGCTTGCCCCGCGACCCCCTTGTGTCAGCCAAGGTAAGGCGGCTGGTCGAGTTGCTGCGGTCTGGGTGTGCGGATTTAAAAAAGATGGCAAGACTGCCGGCAATCTGATATTCTTGGCGGCATTGTCCAAAAACATAAAAAGGTGGTGCGCTATGGCACAGGCTAAAGAAGGGGACCGCGTAAAGGTCCATTATACTGGCAGGCTTGACGACGGCTCCGTGTTCGATTCTTCGGAATGCCAGGAAGACGAGTGCGGCTGCGAGCAGCACGGCCCGATGGAGTTCACCATCGGCGGCGGGGAAGTGATTCCCGGCTTCGACAGGGGCGTGATAGGGCTGGAAATCGGCGAATCCAAGACGATCCACATCCCGGTCGATGAGGCCTACGGCGAGAGGATCGAGGAGATGGTGGCAGATGTGCCGCGCGGCGACCTTCCCCCGGAGATAAAGCCCGAAGTCGGGGCACAGTTGGAGGTAACCCAGGAGGACGGGCAGATCTTCCAGGTGCTGGTTACCGACATGAACGACGAAACGATTACCATCGACGCCAACCACCCGCTGGCGGGCCAGGCGCTCAACTTCGATATCCGGCTGGTCGAGATCCTCTAGAACTGACGAAAAAGAGAAAAGCCCCTCACCAGGAATGTTCCCGGTGCAGGGGCTTTTTTTTTGGTGAATTCCCCCTCCCCTTCAAGGGGAGGGCCGGGGTGGGGATGGGCCAAGTCCGCGCCCCAAATACCCCATCCCCCTCCTGACCTCCCCCTTGAAAGGGGAGGACCCTGTGCGCTACGGGCGGACCAACACCCGCGCCTAAGGTGCCTTTCCGGGCAACACGCACAAGCAAACAGCCTCTTTTTTAGTTCTCCGCCATGAAATGGCATTCGTAGAGGTCTTCGAGCGACTGCAGATGGCGGGTTTCGTCGGCCAGCATCTGCTGGAACAGCACCGCCATCGGTGCGCCTTCGCACCCCTTCGACATCCTCTGGTAGAATTCAATCGACCCCTTCTCCAGATGAATGGCGTAAGCGAGCGCCTCCCTTGCGTCCGAATCGGCGCGCAGCTCGCGCTTGGCCAGTACGTAGCTGAGGTTCATGGTCGGGACAGCCTGCTGCAGATCGCCCCCTCCCTTCATCTCGCCGTCGATAAGCGCCTTCTCCAGCTGGTGCTTGTGTTCAAGCTCGTCGAGCGCCGCTTCCTTGAATATCTGGCGTGCCGCCTTGTCCTTCACGATGCGAAGCGCGGCCAGGTAGGCCCTGAACCCCTCGGCTTCCATCGCGGCGGCCATTTCTATCGCAGCTTCAAACGTGTAACAAACATCCCCTTGCTCAGCCATGGATTTTCTCCTCTAGGGTTTGATTAAGAAGCCTTTTTTAACACAAGACGCCCTGGAGTACAAGAACGTTTGTATACACTATGCCGCCGAATGGCGTTTTTCCCGGCGACTGGTACACTGTTCCCTGCAGGCGGGCCTGCGAAGGAGGGGGTATGCGGATATTTCTGGCGGGCGGGACGGGGTTCGTGGGCGGCCATGTACGGCAGGCGCTTCTTGCCGGTGGTCACAGCATCAGGCTTTTGGTGCACAAGAGAAGCGTCGGGGCCGAGCCGGGCGTGGAGGAGGTCGAGGGGGACGCGACACTCCTGCCGAGTTTCGCCGCGGCCGTGAGCGGCTGCCAGGCGACCATCAACCTGATCGGGATCATCCGGGAGTTCCCCGGTCGCGGGGTGACCTTCGAGCGGCTCCACGTCGAGGCGACGCACAACATCATCTCCGCAGCACGGAGTGCCGGCATCCGCCGTCATCTGCAGATGTCCTCGCTCGGCACCCGGGCCGATGCCTCCTCCGGGTACTTCCGGAGCAAGTTCCTCGCCGAGGAGGAGGTGCGCGGCTCGGGGCTCGATTACACCATATTGCGCCCCTCCATCATCTTCGGTCCCAAGGACGACTTCGTCAACAAGCTGGTGGGGTACCTGAAGAGCTTCCCGGCGATGCCGGTCATCGGGGATGGCGAGTACCAGGTGCAGCCGATCTCTGCTGACGACGTGGCCCGCTGCTTCGCCGGAGCGCTGGAGAAGCCGGAGACCATAGGCAAGACTTTTGAGCTGTGCGGGCCGGACCGGATGAGCTACAACGCGCTCCTCGACACGGTCGGGCGCGTCATCGGAAAGAAGAACGTGCTCAAGGTGAAAAATCCGCTCGCCCTGATGCAGTTGGTCGTGCCGGTCATGCAGCGCTTCTCCTTCTTCCCGATCACCATGGATCAGATCTCCATGCTGGTTGAGGGAAATGTCTGCGACGGCAGCTGGCGGGAGACCTTCGGCTTCGAGCCGGTCCGCTTCGAGGACGGCATCCGCAGCTATTTGAAACCCTAGTCCGGCAGTTTATCGACGGCATGGTGTCCAACCCTAGTACCCAGTCCAGGTTAAAACTTCGTCTTTTGCCGACGGTAGGTTGGGGTGAACAGCTCCATCGTGAACCCCAACATAGCAACGTTGGGGTTCACGATGAGACCGCTC
>Ga0209125_1000209_pt1 | contig 92073 bp, 121 predicted proteins | sample BarGraIncub1131A_FD_184503 | JGI IMG/M metagenome (GOLD analysis project Ga0209125, IMG submission 184503) | Arctic peat soil microbial communities from Barrow, Alaska - Barrow Graham LP Incubations 11-31A (SPAdes) (version 2) | ecosystem: Environmental > Terrestrial > Soil > Wetlands > Peat...
CCTGCGTATATCTCTCATTATCCATAATAATCAATAACCACTTCAACTTCTTCTGTCTTTTCTTCATAAGAATGTTCTTGACTACAAACTGGGCACTTAACTACATTCCCTTCGCAAACATTAGACTCTGCTACAGCAAAATGAAAGTTACAATCTTTACATTTCCAAACTACAAAACATGTTTCAATATAATTCCATCCATCTGCTACGTTAACCATTATTTTTTATCCATAACCAGTCTTCTTCTCTATCATCACATGCTGGGCAACCTTTACTACTATCTGATAAATGTTCCCATAAGCCTGAACCTATAAGCCCCGGCACTAAGCTACCATTTTCGTCCTGTTCCCATGTTTCGCCACAATTTGAATTTTGGCAAGTGTATACTAACATTTTAACTCCTCCTCTAATTAACTTATTGACTACACTTTATTATATTCAACCGGATGGAAATAATACTAGATCATTATATATTTACTTAAAAGAAAAGAGCTATTTCTAACTCTTAATAAGGGTTATAGTGAAATTGTATAGGGCTATAGGTTTAAAGGGCTTAGAAGGGCATTTATGGAGCAGGTAAAACGTAAATAAGGATAGATTATTATTGTGGTGGGTATGAATAGACAAAAAGAAAGGAACTTTTTCAAGTCCCTTCAATACCTTACTACTTCATTCTTTTTAAAATCTTAGAAATCGTTTCTAGTTTTTCTTGATCCGTTAAGCCTGAATCAGTTAACACTAATTCCATTAATTCTAATTCTTCCCCAACTTTTTTAGTTACTAACATTTTATTTATCTCCTTTCAATTCTTCAATGAGTTTTTCTACCTTTTTGGTGTACTCCTGTGCTAGTGCATCAAACTTCAATAAATCATTGTCTGATAAATTATATTCAGTTTGCATTTTCTTTCCGATTCCACGAAGTGCCCACTCTGCCCAGTATTTCGGATTGTTTGGCGTTTGGCTTTTCGTATTGAGTTGTTGTTTCATGTTTTCGAAACCTCTTTCTTTAATATGTATTTTGTTAAAGTAACTATAACATATACTATTAACTAATGCAATATAATATAACCAATAACACAAAATAAATTTATATCCATTCTGCTGGGCTTTAATATCCAATTCATACAGTTATCAAGGTTAAACGCTTGAAACGCTTAAAAGGGTATTTGTGGCCCTATATGGGCAAAAAAGACTAAACGTTTTTGTCTAGTCTTTAAAATCCCTATTTCGTTTGTGTTACCAACAAGGCTTTAATATTATGTCATTATTCTTTAAATATTCCTCAGTCATATCTCCTATATCAAATCCATATTTGTCAGCAATATTAAATACTTCAATTGATAACTCATTTCTAGAATTCTTTACAAGTTCCTTTAATAAAGTTTCAATATCATCATCTAAATAATTTAGCATTTAATTCCACCTCCTTTTATTATTTAATATATTCTTTCTTGCATTTTCCTCCACATAGCGTCCCACATATTAAACTCTTAATTCGTTCTAATTGTTTATCAGACATATCTTCATAGCATGAAATTCTTTCTAATTTCTCCATAACTTCACACATTATTTAACCCTCCTATTTATTATTAAAAGTCTTTCTTAACTCAATAATCTTTTCACATATTTGGATATCATGACAACTTGGAATATTATACTTTCCTTTTGACTTCATTTTACCGTCAACTATATCTTTTTCTATGTATTCAATTATAGTTTCATCTTCATATGTAGTTATTATATATTTGTATCCATCGGTACTGCCTAACTCACATTTATTTAATTCAAATAATTTATCAATAAACATTAAATTCCTCCATTCATTGACTATCTCTCATTCATCAGCCAATAATATTCTTAACCACTTTTATTTGTATAGCATTAATAAACCACACACTGTCACCTAATTTTTCAACTCTGTCCAATAAATCTTTTTCTGTTTCAAACCATTTAAAAATAAAACCAGCATCTTTAACCTTATATGTTAACAAAAACTCTTTATCATTCATGTACTCACCTCCATTCTTAATTTAATCCTATTACTCCACCCATACCCATTAAAGGGTTAGAATGCTTACTGTAGCCTCTTGCAGTAGTATTCTGATTAAGCCATATGAGAACAGAAAAGTTACTCATAGAATTAAAATCTGGTATTTCAGTTTTTCTACTTTTTAGTTTGTATGTACTATCTTTATATGTAACTGTTGGCATGGGATTGGATTTTTTCATGTTTGGCATACCTCTTTCTCTTTATTCTGTTGCGTTTGGTTTAAAAATTCCAGAATGATGTTCCATTTTCACTAAATCTTATATTCCCTCCGCCTAACTTAGAGATAGATAAAACAAGTTTCATATTGAATTTATCATTGAGATTAATAAGAGATGAGTCAATAAATTTATCTTCTAGCAATGTAATATCAAAATGGCCTTCTGCACTTTCGCTTTTTACAATTCTAACTATACTGCCTTCGGAACTCATTATCTCATTTAGACTTTTAATAATTTCACTCGTAATAACTTTACTCATTTTTGAAAACCTCTTTCATTTAATTTTAGTTTACGACTAGAATAATAATTTTTTAATCTTATTATTCTAAGCTGTACTAAAATTACTTAGCTATTGTAAAATGTTCTTTAACTTCTTTCTGGTTTAATTGTGCATCTGAACCACTTTCAGAAGTAACATAGTATAGATTGTTATTTACATGTTTAGCAGGATAGACACCGCCAACAATGAAATCAACTCCATATTGTTCCACGTCTCCAGTATATTCTTTTTTGCATTTTAAATTTAACATTCAAAAAACCTCTTTCTAATTAACTTAATCCCTTAATATGAGTATATCACACTAATGACTAAAATATAACCCATTGGATAAAATTATTTTACGCGAGTACAATAGATTAAAATGTCTTTTTCATTGTGTAGAGAAATAGACAAAAAAAGGGGAGGTTTCCCTCCTTTCATTTCAATTTCATGTTCTTTATTTGCTCTCTTTGGTTTGGGTATATTCTTCCGAAAAATACTATTTTTTGGATTAGTGCTGTTTTAGTCCAATTCTTAGTTCCTACTAACTCCAGAGTGTTTGCGATTTCCTGTAATTGCTTTTTACTGAGTTTTTCTAGTGCTATTTCTGTTTCCTCGTTTGTGCTAAATCTTCTTAAATCCATTTTGTGGCCTCCTCTTTATCCTCTATACTTTATTATATGCGACTAATACAATAAAAATGCATGTAATAAAATAATTATTTTTATGAAGTACATACCGAACAAAATATAGGTTTTATGGTATGGAGAATCTTTTGCTTTTTTCAGTCCTTTCAATCAAGTGCGTGCGTAGCTTTTTTATCTTGTTCTTCATTTCCGTTAGTTGTTTTAAATAGTAATCTTCCATTGACATCATATCATTTAATAATTTTTCTTCTCTTTCAGACATGAAGAACTTTTCACCAGTATTAAATTTATAAGCCTTCAATTTAATTACAGTCCTTTCTTATTACAAGTTCAAGCAAAGAATTAAGGAGCTTAAAAGTTCCTTAATTCTTTGCTACTGTTTTCTTATGCCTTGGGTCTAAAATCCATCTTCCTTCTTGTGTCCAGTATCCGTTGTATGTAAAGTATCTTGTGGTATCAATATCGCTCTCATCGGATAATACTTCTGCCACCAAATTTTCTACCGTTAAACTCTCTACATAGTCTTTCGCCAACTTACAAGTTTTATAAATACCAAGATCAGATTTTACTCCGCTTAATTCCTTTTCTAGTTTAAAGCCTCCTGTAGTTTTGGTAATCCATAATCTAGTATTTTGATTTACCCATGCAATATTCGATTCGTTCGCTCTAGTCCATCTCATAATTAAAACCTCTTTCTTTCAACTGTTTAACCTCTTATATAGTATACTACGCTAATACTAATAATATGTCAATAACAAAAAGATTATTTTACATTAATTAATTTACCATTTTTAAGAATGGCTGTATAAGCCACTTCTAGCCCTCCAAAAACCCCATGAAATGGGCATTTCGAATTCTAGGGTATATTTGTATGCTTTTAGAGTTCTGAAGGCTTAGAAGGCGTTCTGTGATGCGTAAAAGGGTAAAAGAAAAGAGCTTTTCAGCTCTTCTTAACAATCTGCGTAACAATCATATCCCTTATCATATGTAACATCTCTAGATTCGCCGATTAATTTAAAGTTACTATTTTTCTCTAATTCTTTTCTGAATAAATTTAATTCGACCTGTGTTTTGAATGTTTCTACTTTAATGCTTGATCCTTCACTCCATTTAATACTTACTGAATTAACTATTGTTGCCATATGTATTCCTTCTTTCAAGTTTTCTTAAGATTAGCCCTGAACCGTAAATACTGCTTTTACTTGTAGATTAAGTTTTTTGCAAGCTGCACTGGCTTCTCTTTTAGTTGAAAATACCTTTGATTCATTAACATTCGTAGTTATTCCTAATTTACCATTATCATCAGTTGCAAATTTTTTACCTGTATTAGTTATAGTTTGTAAATAATATATTCTCATTTTAAAAACTCCTTTATTCGCTCGCGCGGTTTTGTTTTATCTCTTGTCTATTATATTACACTAATACCATAATTATGTCAACTATATTATATTACGTTTAATTTATATTCTCAAGAATGCCTATATAACTAGCTTTCACGGTTCACTATATCCCATAAAACAAGGGTTTGAAAGTATCATACAATAGAAAACTATTAAAGGGTTATAGAATGACATTAGAGGCACAGAATATGCCATTTAAGGAGTTTAGATGTTTAAAGGGTATAATTCTATAAGGATAAAGAAAAAAGAGCTATACAGCTCTTTCTAATTCAAACATATTATTTATTTCTGATATAGTGTAATTTTTCAAAATATCCTCTAAATCTAATTTAAACATACAATGAGGTATAATGTCCTGATCCATTCCTAAAACTACTAAACCTGATATGATATTGTTTCTGAGGGTATAAAGTTTCTTGTTTTCTTTTCCTTTGTTGGCGTTCATCCCGTCTATGTATTCATTGTAAAGATCAATAGTAGAATCAATTGTAACCAGTGAAGAAAACTCTTTTTTCATTTGTGCAATTTTGGATTGACTAAAATTTACTTTAATCATTTTCAGCACTCCTTTAATGTTTTGTTATCTTGTTTATTATATTACTCTTTATCATTGAATATGTTAAACATTATTAAATTATTTATGGATAAAGAAAAAAGACTCGTTAGAGCCTTAAATCTTAAATTATTCTGTTTGTTCTATTCTGTTTGTATTTCTGTTTGTAATTTTAAAGAGAATGAAAAGACATTAATATTTTACCAGTTGTTACTTTTTTCAATTCTCTTTTTACTTCTCTAAATCTTTTATATCGTTCTGGCCCTTCTGCCTTATCAGATTTTAAAGAATAGATTATAGTTCCCTCGCAAGTGAAGTTAATTTGTTCGTCATAGTTTCTCATGTGTTTAACCGCCTTTCATATGTATTAGATATATTCATTAACAATATTATTCCAGTATTTCTTTGATCTTTTCAAGTGAATGAAGCAATCAGAATTAAGAATATTTATAGCCTTTTGAATATCATCTATTAGAGTCTGGATAGTATAGTTTTCCTTTTTCTGCTCCAGAAGTTTAATGAGTTCGTGGCCCTTCATAGGTTCAAAGTCTAAAGTAATTTTATTGATTAAGTTTTGCATTTCGTTAACTCCTTTTGTTTACCTGATAAATACATATTACTAAAATAATAATGATATGTCAATACCTATAATATTATTTATATAAACAAGAAAGGGAAGCAATTAAGCTTCCCAATTTGCATATTCGGTTAACTCACTCATTTCAAATTTTTCCATCATGCACACGCCTATGCAGTCATTAGTATTATTATAGATGTATATCATGGAATGAGCTTCATTTGTTCTTAGTTCAACGCCCTTTTTAATATCCTGATTTAACATGCAAATATATTCATCTTTAATCTTCATTAATCCTTTTTCAGTTTTGAATATTTTATAAAGTGTTTTGTTGGTGCAACCGTGATATTGATGATTGAATTGAATTCCAGTGTCAACGAGTCTTTGTGTATGGTCATAATTTTTACCTTTGAGTTTATCGAGTTTGTTTTTGAGTTCTGAGTCAATGCGATAATCTTCAAAGGCATAATCATCATTGACATAGTTAATAGATTTCAAGTGATGGAATAATTTTGTTTTGTCGCACTGGTTTAATTCAATGATGATTTGTGATGCATAATTAAAAATGACATTGTTTAGTCCTTCAGAATAAAAACATGGGTTATAGTTGTTTGCCTTAATCATTTTCTTTAATTCTGTTAACTTGATCATATGTATAACCGCCTTCGTTTATTTATTTTGTTTACCTGATATTTATAAGTATATAGAAGTATTTACGATATGTCAACAACTTTATTATATTACACTTTACTATTTTAGAATGAGGCTATATGCAGGTTACAAGCTCCATATATACGCACGAAATAATGCTTTTATGGGTTTATGGTTTTATGGTTTTATGGTTTTTGGCCTAAATCATTCAATAAAGACATAATTTCTTCATCAAATCCATGTCCTAAATTATCTTTTAATTGATTCTCAAAGAACATAATATAAACTTCATCTGTCATAATATTTTCAACCGTTACATTTGGGTATCCAAATACCTTTAAATTTTTAATTCCATTTTTAATTATTTGATCTTTTACAGTTTTTCTCATCTCCTAATACCTCCTTAAAGTTGGCTCTTACAGCTTTATTACAAATAGACAATAATGTCATACATTCATTTGCTAATGTGTTTAGTTGTTCAGAATCTAAAACTTCATAATGTGTGGTGTTAATGTCCCTTTTTGCTTGGTTTAAATCGCTTATTAGTTTTTCTAATTGTTCATAGATACACATAATTTTTTGCATCCCCTCTAATTTCTTTTCTTAATAACTTTTGATATTTGCTTCACATTCTTCTATTGAATCACATTCGAACTCAATATCATTATAGTCACCCATGCATACCGCAAATTCATAACCTAACTCCTTTTTCTCTTTTGCATTTAGTTCCATGATCTTAAAACCTTTGATCTGTTTAATAGTCTTCAATATATTCACTCCTTTAATAATATTAAGGGAATAAGGAGGGTTAAACCCTCCTATATACTACTTGCTTTCAAAATGTTTTTGTATTTCAAGTTTAACTGCTTTTGTTAGTTTTGGCAATTGAACTTTTGATCCTTCGCATTTAAAGCATATCGTTCCATACTTTTGGCAAGAAGAATAATGCCCTGTTCCATTGCAACGACTACAAACTGTTTTAAATCCTGATTTTATGATTTTGTTTACTGCTATTCTATGAATTCTGGAAACTGATTTTCTTTTTTTAATGTCTGTATCTTTTAATTCAGGAAATACTGTTTCTATTATCCATTGATCACTGGCTGGCATTTTTTCATATGTTTCCATCCATTCTCTAATTTCTAATTCTTCTGACGTACTAATAATAATTTTTACGTCCTCTGGAATTGCATCTGATATTTTAATTTTATTAATTTCAAGTTCAATATGTTCCATTGTGTCTGCTGCAATCCAGTATTTTACACCTTTATAAATTAATTCTGCAATGAGGTTATCTTCTGAATAGTATCCGCAAGCCCTTGTTTCTTTAATCTCTTCACCTTGAAACATCATTTAAAACACTCCTTTAATAAATCCTCTTTACACTCTTTATTATATACCTATTATAGAGGATTGCAAGCGTTTTATATAAATATATTATATTTATTTTACATAGGCCCTGAAAATTTTTGAGATGTGCAAAGTCCTGGACTTTTATTTTCAAGAATGGCTCTACTACTGCCTTTGCAGGTTCACAAAAGCCGATAAAAACACCCTTTCGAAGGTTTTAGAAAAAGGGAAAGACTAGATATTGATTATCTAGTCTTAAAGTGTTTTAGTATTCAATTAGTAATGTTTTGAAGACGTTCCCGTTTTTACTGTATACTAGTATTTCATGTCCGTCTAAAACTATTTCTTTTTTAGGAAATTTTGCTTGTGCTGCATCCAGTGCCTTATTCTCTATTTCTTCTCTTTCCCAGTGATAAGTGCATGATCTTTCAGCTTGTGCTAGTGCTTCAGGTGTATTCATTTCTTCCTTTGTACCTTCTAATGCACAGTATAATGGTTTATCATTAATTGCAATCCAGATTTGAAATTTAGTAGGTATAGAATAATGTTGGCGAACTTGTGATAATCTAATCATATGTATTAACCGCCTTTCGAATCCTTGTTTAATTCCTTAATTTATTATATCACACAAATAACAATAATAGTGCACTATTCAAAAATAAATATTATTTTACTGTACTTATAGAATAAACCATTAGAAGTCTATGAAGTATACTAGAATCATATTAGAGCCACAAAAACAGGGTTATAAGGCGTTTAGAATATAATTAGTAATAAGTATACCAGAAACAAAAAAGAGCCTTTCAGCTCTTATTTGATCTTTATATTAAATTTTATAATCTTCCAAGAATCCACAGTCTGTATTTGTTTTACCGTTTACTGTAGCGGTTACGTTTCCGAACTCTTCATCTATTACCACATTTTCTACTTTTGCACCATGCCATATGTAAGAAATTTGCTTTTCTAAGTTTGTCATATTCAACACTCCTTTTAATTTGTTTATCTGATATTTATTATATTACGCTAATAATTAGAATATGTCAACTATTTAATATTATTTTACATGCAACAAAAAAGAGACTCTTTCGAGTCCCTTAGATGATTTATGATTTACTTTGCTGCAATGGCTTGAGTTGTTTCTGCTTGAATTGCTTCTGTGAGTTCTATTAAATGTTTTAGGCTAAAACGGTTACTTGATTCTAATTCAATTTGTTTTGAATTGTTGGCGATGCTCCAAGAATTAGAAGGATCAATTTTATGTGAGTATGTTTCTAATATGTATTCGCCAGTGCCGTTGTAATGTTTAAAATATTGAACAGATGTAATAAATTTCTCTGACTCTGTTTGCGATGTGATTTTAATAAGATTTGGATATTCGTGACATAGCGGATCCTAAAACATGGGAACGGCATAAAATGTCTATACTATATCCTAAATGGGAAAGAGTATTATTAGAACGTGCTGAAGTTGGTACAATTCCATCAGATGTTATTTTATATTTAGAGCTTTCTAACCAGTCCTCACAGAATTGTTTAAAAGTCATTTCGTATTTGTTCATAATGTAATACCCTCTTTCCTTTGAGGTTTTGTTTACCTCTTGTCTATTATATTACTCTTATTATTTGGATATGTCAACTAATAAATAATATTTATGTGTTTTGTTTAGTTGTTTGATCCGGGAATACTAGCAGGGAATTGATATAGTTATTAGAATGTTATTAGAGGCGTTTAGATAGGGTTTTAAGGCGTTATGATTGGATTAGTATAGAATTGTAAGGGTAAAAAAATATAGAGCCGTGAAAGCTCTATTAAATATATTATTTTAGACAAAGAAAAAAGAAGTATTTCTACTCCTTTTTTAAATGATCTTAATCAACTAAATCATTGTCAACCTTCCAGTTAAGCTCATAACCTTCTGACTCTTTAACCATAATATCGCTATGACTCATACCTTGATATCTGGCCCATTTATTACCCAATTTTTGTGCTTCTTTTAAGTCCTTTGCTTCAAATACAAAACGTCCATCATCATAAACATTGTCAAACATCTTAACAAAAAGTGTAAACTTAATCATTATGTATGCCTTCTTTCTTTCAACTGTTTTATTAACTGAGATAAGTATAACATAGATATAATATTATGTATAGTGTTTATAGTCCTATTCTATTGTATTATTTATTGACACAATTCATAATAGATATAGACATTATATAGTAATAATAGATAGTATTAGAGGTCTCAGGATTGATTGTAAGCCGTTTAATAATGACAATGGTATGATTCTATAGATAAAGAAAAAGAGACTTATAAAAGTCTCTTTAATAATTTTATTTGAATAAATACATTAATATTTGTTTTTGTGATCCTTCTACTATTTTAGATTCTATGAATACAGTATCATTATAGTCATTCTTAACTAACTTCATAACATGACATCTAGGACAATATTCAATAGTAATGTCAGTATGATTAAGCTGTACATAACACTTGTTTTTACAGTCACAAGGATACATTACTAAAGACTCCTTTCATTCCATGCATTTATAGTATCATTAGTCATAGTGTTGTTAGCTGGCTCCTCTGTGCCTTGTATCACTATATCTTTATAGTTGTCTGATGTAATGAGTCTATCAATATTGATGAGCTTACAAGAGAAACCAATGTAATCAGATTGAATAGTGTATGATTGATATGAGTCGTTAACTTTGATATAGATAGTTGTTGTATGTCCATTACCATTGACTATACCATAGTATTGATATGTATTGCTTTGTGTATCTTGTAGTAGTTCAAAGTCATTGATTAGATCATCTTGTTTGTTGTCTGGTGTATTATTATTAGATGCATATACGTTGAGCCATTGACCTGTAAGGTTAGAGTCTGATAAGACATTGAAGGCGTTCTCATCTTCATCAATGATAGTAGTTTTATATATGTTTTGTGTGAATGAATAGGATGAGTTAGATACTCTACATACCATCTCATATGTATTAGGTGCTTGGGCTTGATTGACTTGAGTTGATGCTGATACAATAGAAGGAGTTAAGATAGTTGATAGGACTGATAAGGATAGAGTAAGAACAGTTAAGAATGTATTAATCTTTTTCATTAGTGATGACCTTCTTTCATTTAATTATTTACTATCTATGTACATTATATATTAGTTAGTGATGGATGTATATAGGATATGAAAGATTATTTATATGCAATGATAGAGTTTATATTCCCCACTTTACTATGTATAATGATATGTATTTAGGGTTTGCTATTCATTTATTATAGTATTATTGGATTATAATAGGGATTGAGTGATTTTATTATCGTTTATCAATAATAATATATTGTTTATCAATATAAAAGTACTATGTCTGTCATAGTAATAATAGTTCGTATATATTTTTCATGTTATACAAATCGACCGATTGAGGCCCAAACAAAAAATCAAAATTTTAAAATCAAATCATGATCAAACAAAAGAAAAATTCTGAAATCTGAGTCAATTTTATGATTTCTGGCCAGTGCAAGCATAGTAGGATGAAATTTGTCTTTTAAACCCTCTGTAAGGCGTTAGAATCGTTAAAAGGTACTTTATATAGGGTAAAAGTTGGCATGGTTCTTGAGACAGTAACAGAACTAATCTTTTGTTACTGTCAGATAGATTCAAGAATCAACGTATAAGCGGGTTACAGGGTTTATGATGGACTACAGGTATAACTCTGCAATTCTAACTGAGAATAGAAATATTTATTTTTTTATTTTACTTGACATTTGAATAATACCGGGGGATAGTTTACGTCATTGATCGACAACATTCGACAAGATATGCCCACAGTACATCAACTCACACACTCATTCTAAAATACGAAATCGACAACCAGTTTCACACCAAAATAATAATGTCAATACCTAAATCATATAAAAATAATAAATTTACCTCTCACTATTAAATTTTCCCTTCGCTAACTCTTCGATAAAACCCACTACTACCAACACTTTCACATAAATATAAAAACACTAAAACAAACAATAATAATCTCATAAATAAATTATAATTACTATCCAACTACTAATCATCCATAACTAAACATCCATCAAACTCACTATCCATAATGCTTTCAGCCCTTATCAATTATCATAATCTTCGCTGGTATTAATCTATAATCATAAAATATAACACCATTTACCGAACACATTTTATACTAAAATACAATCATCCTAAATCTATAATAAACCACCCAAGATCAATAATAAATTATACTAATAACACCATCTAAACCCTTACTACTCCTACATTCCATCCCAATATCAAATCACTAAATAATCTTCCTTCTATTATAAGGGGCATACTTTTACACAATTATCGAATCAATTATCCATACCCTACGACACCCATAAAAATGAGCAGATAAATTTAACTAACTATTATTTCCATCTATAATAAATTTTATACAAATAATATATAATTTAATTTGACTTCAACCTTATAATATGGTATAATTCTTTATAGACTTATTTTATAAATTTAATTGGAGGAATTAATATATGGATTAAAATAAAGAATATAAAACCTGTGGACATTTGGAACAAATGGATGCAGAGACAATAAAATGTGCCAACATTTTTTGGCTATCGTTCCCCTTTACATTTTAAACTTTTTATACAATATATATAATATCTTTTAGAATTCTTTTGTTCACGAGAAGAACCTGTAAACCCTGTATCCATGCACCTTTCATTTTCATTTGGGAAAGTGAATTTTCCCAACCTCATAAAATAACAATAAATTTAACAGAAAGAAGGGATAACTACATGTGTAAAATTAGAGTTATTGACATGATTATGGGTGGAGGTAAAAGTACCTTCTGTCATAATACAATGATGGAGAATAAAGATAAAAAATACATATACATAACTCCTTACCTTGATGAAATTAAAAGACTCATTGGTGATAAGGATAATAGAACAGAATTCTATACTGAAAGGAGGTTCAGAGAACCAATACATTTAGGAGAAGGAAAACTTGAAGGTCTTCATGAACTCCTAATTAGAGAAAATAGTATTGCTACTACTCATGCATTGTTCAGAATGACTACTACAGAAACTATTGACCTTATTGCATCAGGTGAATATACACTTATGCTAGATGAATCTTTAGACGTTGTAGATATGTTTGATATCGGATTACAAGATTATGATATGTTGCTGAATAATAATCTAATTGAAATTGATGAAAAAGGATTTGTTGAATGGATTGATAATGATTATGATGGCAAATTTAATGAATTTAAAACCCTATGTAAAAATGGTACAGTAGCTAAAATTAAAACAACTCAGAAAGTACAATTTCTTGCATGGAACTTTAGTGCTGAATCATTTAATGCTTTTAAAGAAGTTTACATATTCACTTATCTATTTGAAGGATCTTTTATGAAATGCTATTTTGACATGAACAATATTGAATATGATAAATATACTATTGAGGATAATGAATTGGTATTGTTTGCAGATAAAAAACCATATAATAAAAAGAAGATTAAAGATTCAGTACATATTTATGAAGGGAATCTAAATCTAATTGGCAATAAAGATACAGCATTATCTATGAATTGGTTTAAAAATTACATAGACCTAAGAATTAAATTAAAAGGGAATGTCTTGAATTATTTCAAGCATATAGTTAAGGCAAAAGCAGAAACAATTATATGGACTACATTTAAAAGTAGTAAAAAGAATCTCCAAGGTGCAGGATATAGCAGACGTTGGATTTCATGTAATACTAGGGCTACTAATAAATATAAGGACTGCTACAATTTAGCTTATTGCTGTAATAGATTTATGAGTCCAGATTATGTCCTATATTTTCAAAAACATGGTGTAAATGTAGATGAAGAATTGTATGCTCTATCTGAGCTGTTGCAATGGGTATGGCGTAGTAGGATCAGAGAAGGTAAAGAAATCAATATTTATATTCCATCGCAGAGAATGAGAAATATATTAATTGATTGGTTGGACAATGAGAATATATAGTATAACCAATATACAACTATAATATAATATTTATCTTGTGTTTATTTAGTTTCTATGGTATAATTCTTGTATAAGGTGGTAGAGGGACGTACATAAACATCTAAACATTAACCTCCCTCCAACACTATACCCCATATAGAAAGGATGTGATTATTAATTGGCAACATACTTGTGAATATCAATTCTAAGCTCAGATTCCATTAGTACAATAGGTGAATTTACATATAACTATAAGGTGTGGCACAATCTACTATCCGAATATAATATTGTTTAATACATATAGTAAAATAAATAAATTGAGGTGAAAGAAAACGAACAGATTTATTGGAAAATATACAGTTTTTAGTTGTTTAAATACTGATGGCACTATCAGTAAAAATCTTAATGATACTTTTCTCAAGGGCAGACAGAACAGTGAAATATATTTTCATAATGATACCACTGTTGCAATATATCTTCCTAACGCTGCAACTGTAAAATCTCTTATGCAGAAGTTTGAAGAATCTGGTATTAAAGTTACTGAATACATAATGTGCGATGAAGCAGTATTGCATTTTGATCTCGTTGATATTGACAGGGTACATAAGATCCTTCATTTTCAAATCAAAGGTAAAAACGAACAAGCTAAAATTCTCAAGGATAAAATCAAAGCTGATAAATTAAAACTCAAACTTAAAGAAGAAAAAGCTAAAAACAAGAGTAAATAATATAATACATATAGGACGCTATTTCACTAAAACGACTCTCAAATCCATTAGAATTAACTCAAGGTAAGATTATGAGGGGTACATATTTTGCGATGATTCTAGACACGTTTTGATAGCACAAAAGCACACACATATAATCGCTGTATCCCTTGTGGCAGTAGGGTTTTAGGGTTGTTTAGTAAAATTATAGAAATGCACATGATTTCCTTACATCGACCCCACTATATTAGGTGGTTTTAGAAATCCATAGTAAGAATAATAAATAATATAAATAGAAAGAGGTTATAAAATGTCAGAATTAAAATGCTTCATGGGTACATTAACATTATCAGATAAAGAACAGGATATGCCTAGAATGAATTATGGCGTGGTCGATCTAGTCACTAGTGAATTTCACTCAATCACAGATGAGTTAGAAAGGATTTATAATTCAAGTTTAAACTTAGTGAGAGTAATCGTGCGTGTTTTTAACAGCAATCACTCAATCAACCGAATGGGTTCATTACATATGGGATTAGATAAAGATGGAATCCTTGGTTGGTTCATTGGGTCTTATCCACTTGATAAAGAATTGGATGAATTAAATAGGGACGGTAATGTGGACATTGAGATATACATTGAAGATTTTACTACTATGAATGATGAGGTGCAGGTACATGTTTCATAATAATAACGATTACATAAGTGAGAACTGTCATATTTGCAATACCATATTATTACACACAAAAGACATTAGAGTCGATATTAAAACAGATGCATACTTGTGTGTAGACTGTGCTGAATATAATAATATAGAAACATCTGAATGTGCTGAATATTAAAATTAGAAAGAAGGAATTTAATTATGGATAAGAATTTTATTGTTACAGAATTGGATTTAGATGAAATGGAGGTCGATTTGACTGAAAGAATAGAAGCGTTCATTGAAGAAAAACTAGGAATGATTGCTTCCAGACAAACAGAAGTTACAGTTGAATATCAAGAATATATGGATGAAGGAATGAAATGTTTTAAAGATCAATTGAGAAGTGAATTATGGGTAGATGTTAAATTTAATCAATATAAATACGAGAATATTAAACATGGAGAACAAATAGAAAGTATTGGTGCAGTTTTTGAATATAAGGGGCAAAAGCCATTTTATATTGATGGCAAATTTGTTTCTAGGAATGTATTTGAATGGATACAAGGAATGGTTAGTCAAAAAAGTGACGTAATTTATGGAGTTAAGAAAGATAAATTGTATGATATGATTCAAGATTTAATAATGGATTGTTAGGGGTGCGGAGAGTATTTCTCTCCTACCCTATTATTTAAAAATAACATAAAGGAGTTTGATTACTATAAATTTAAACAAGCAAATTCATATTTTTTCGGTAGACACTTCAAGTTTCTATAATAAAGAAGAATCAAGGATACATAAATACTTAGGAAAACTATATAGATACAAGCAAAACCTACATAAAAAAAGGGATAAATTAAAGGGAAAAGATGATATTTTAGGTGAATATTACACAAAACACATCAGTAATGCTAATAAAATGCTTAAAAAATTAAAAGACAAATTATACATAGAATTCAATAAAAATACAGACATAAGGAATTTGCATCCTGAGTCATTAAATAAACGCAACATAATTTCAGTCTTTGATTCTGTACTAACTAGGACAATGCAAATTCCAGAGGATACATTAACTACGGATATTTTAATTGTACAAACATTTTTCTTTGATGTGATTGAAGACATTATTATAGATGGGTTTATGTATGGAGAAGATAAATATGTTTGTCTAACAGCTAGTGCTGGGCAGATCAGAACAAAGAAAACTGTGTTTATTAAAGAAAGTATTCTACTAAAATATCAAAATACATTAATGTGCGGTTTGACCATAAAGGAGATTAATAAATTAGGTGGGGTCAACGTCAACAAGTACTTAGCTTATCTGGCACTCTGCAATTCAGCAACATCTATATGGGAAGGATTTGATATTAAGAAATCAATTGTAGTTGAGGATTTTGAAACTATGGTTAGAGGTACTGTTGACTTTATAGATGATGAAACATATGAAATTATTAGAAAGGAAATGGATATTCCAATTAGTCATACTGATGGATGTGGGATTTATTTACCAAAAGTAAGTAAGAAAAGTATGATGGTTAGATTGCCTTGGGTAAAGGGGTTATTAACACCATTTGCTTTTGACAAGTTTATCAGAGAAGCAAATAAGAATAGTGAAGGAAATAAATATGGTGTAGTCACAGATATATATGGTAAATCTCATGACATTTTAAAAGAAGGAATCGAGATAATCTTTACTAAAAGTCAATTCAAGATGTATAAGTATTTTGAAGACTGGGAGCAATATATAAGTAATTATATAAAGTATAATTGTCATGCTGGAATGTGTAATGAAGAAGAAGATATATTTAAAAATGCTAAGATAAACTATCAGATGCTTCAGACATTGACAGATATGAAAGATGAAGAATTAGAAATTATTTGTTCACAAACTAAAAGCAATATTATCAATATTGGCAGAGATAGAAAAACAATGCTTAAAGTATTAGGTGTCACTGAATCAAATATTAATAAAAACTACATACAACAAGCATTAGAGATTTATCCTGAATTATTAAATGATACATATAGTAGAGAAATATTGAAACAAGTTAAAAAGAGTATGGTTAAAAATGCTAGGGCCGGGAAACTTGGCATCAATGGGAAATATACATTTATCATCCCAGACTTGTACGCATTTTGTGAATATTTAATACTAGGAGACTTAAATCCAAAGGGACTAATTAAAGATGGAGATGTATATTGTAGTCTATATAAAAATGAACCTAAATTAGATTGTTTACGCTCTCCCCATCTTTTTTTGGAACACGCTGTCCGAAATAATGTAATTGATAGTGAAAAAGGTAAGTGGTTTACTACTAAAGGTTTATACGCCTCCTGTCATGATCTAATCTCAAAGGTTCTTCAGTATGATGTAGATGGGGATAAGAGTTTGATTGTGGCAGACCATACAGAAATTCTTGTTGCAGAACGCAATATGGAAGGTATTGTGCCACTATACTATAATATGAGAAAAGCAGATGCAGAATTAATCACCAATCATAGTATTTATAATGGATTAAAAACAGCATATACAGGAGGGAACATTGGGACAGTTAGTAATAACATCACAAAGATATGGAATAGTGGAAATGTGAATCTTGATGTAGTTAAACTTTTATGCATGGAAAATAATTTTACTATTGATTTTGCTAAAACGCTATATAAACCAGAAAGACCAAAAGCTCAAAAAACATTAATCAATAGTTACACCAAGTCAAAGACTCCCCACTTCTTTGTATATGCCAAGGATAAAGAAAAAGACAAATGTGAAAAAGCTAACAATAGTGTCGTTAACAAACTTGAAAAGATGATCCCTAATCCTAATATTAATTTCAATGCATTAAATTTAGGTAAATTCAATTACAAAATGCTTATGAATAAGAAAAAAGTTGAACTAGATGATATAATCATAAAAAAATACACAGAACTTGATTTGAAGAATCACTTTATGATTAGTAAAATATCAGATGATGAGATTGGCAATAGGGTTTATTTGTATAAAGATATTAGAAGTCAGATACTAGAAATTAATGGAGATATAAATTATGTTGTGGATGTTTTAATTGAATATCTGTACGCACATAAAAAGTCTAACTTTAAAACTACATTTTGGGAGTGCTTTGGAGATATAGTTGTTGAAAATCTAAAGAGTAATATTAAAATGAGTTTAGATGATGGAAATATGCTTTGTGAAAGTTGTGGAACTAGAATTGAACAAACCAATAACAATATAAAGTACTGTTTATCTTGTGCAAAGTCCATTAAATTGGAAAAAGATAGACAAATTCAACGGATTAGATATAATATTTCTCGTAAACAGAAAAATGCTACAACGTAGTCATACCAACGGTTGTGGGTATCTGATTTTTATTAATAATTTAATAATATTGCTACAACCGTTGGTACACTAGATGTACAGTGGTTATCCATAAATACCCTATAAGGGGAAACATGGTCTAATATACAAAGTTTAAGAGGTATGCAACCCTTTTTAAGAAGGGTGTAATTAAAAAGAATTATGCCCTTAATTTATTCTAAGATTAAATTGTGTGGTCGATCACAATTTATATTTTTCATATTAATCATAAATAATAAACTCCAAAGGAGATTACATAAACTTGCAAAAGATATCAAAAATTCAGATGGATACTCTCATCTCAAAAGGAATTCTCAAACTCTCAAAACAGGGTAATTTCGGAGACCAACTGGTAGTAGTCAATAAACAAGGTTCTGGAAAAGAAAAAACAAGGTTTATTAATGACAATATTTATAATCAACTACTAAGGATGGAATCTCAATCAAAGGTTAATCCAGAAACAGTAAAACACAATCAAACATATCTGCTTAGTGCCTTGTAAAATGTAGACAAAATAAAGAGTAGAGGAATGATACATATTGCCAAATAAGGTATATGTAGACACAAATATCTTATTAAATCAAAACTTTAAGTTTGAAGATTATGAAGAAGTTGCGATTAGTATTGTAAGTTTAGAAGAAATTGACGGACTTAAAAAGAGTCCAGATGTAGGATATAAAGCAAGATCAGCTACTAAAAGAATTAAGAGTGCTACTAATGTAGATATCAAAATTGACTATGATTTCTCTTTTGAGAATAGATTCCTTGAGCATAAGGCAGATAATTTTATTTTAGGATTTGGATGGCAGGTTTATAAAGAAGATAGCGAGTTTATATTCCTAACAGATGATTATAATTTATATATTAAAGCATATGCCATTGGACTTCCTTGTGATTTGTTCCAATACAAAGATACCGAGGACGATAACTATAAGGGATATCGAGAAGTTACATTTACTGATTCGGAATTAGCATCGTTTTATGAGAATAAAAAACTTAATGATATAGGATTATTGACAAACGAATATGTTTTCATTAAAAATAAAGATGGAGAAATTGTTGATAAACAAAGATGGAACGGGAATGAATTCTTCAAGGTAATTTTTGAAAGTAAGAAAGGTAAACTTGATTTTACTTATACAGATAAAATTAAGCCAAGGAATGATCAACAAGAATTAGCTTTTGACTTGTTTCAAAACAGATTAATAACCATAAAGGCTGTTTTCGGTAAGGCGGGGTCAGGAAAAGATTTAATTATGGCTACCCATGCACTTTCTATGATAAAACAAGGCGTATTTGATAAGTTAGTATTTGTGAGAAACAACATTGAGGTTTTAGGAAGCAAGCCATTAGGATTCCTACCCGGAAGTTCTGATGATAAATTAATTTCATATGCTATGCCTTTAGCAGACCATGTTGGAGGAGTAGAAGGATTAACTAAGTTAATTGATGATGGAATAATTGTATTGCAACATCTAGGATTTATGCGCGGACGCGATATAAAACGCTCAATTATTTACTGTACAGAAGCAGAAAATATGAGCAAAGAACATATTCAATTACTTATTGGACGTTTAGCAGAGGGTAGTGTTTTGTGGTTAAATGGAGACTTTAAGCAAATTGATGATAAGTTATTTGAAAGAAACAATGGACTAAAGCAAGTTATAAATAAGCTAAAGGGGCAAGAATTATTTGGCTGCGTAGAGTTAAACGTCACAGAGCGAAGTAAGTCTGCTGAATTAGCTGATCTATTAGATTAATAAAATAAACAGAATAAAAGGAGTTAATATATACCATGAATAAGCAAGAATTAGTAGCATCAGTTGCTATTAAAGCAGATATGACCAAAAAGGATTCAGAAAAAGCAGTTGTAGCAGTTTTTGACGTTATCACAGAGGCATTAGCAAATGGCGAGAAAGTTTCTCTAGTCAATTTTGGTACATTTGAGACTCGTGATCGAGAAGCTAGGATTGGTCGCAATCCCTCCACACAAGAACCTATTTCCATTCCAGCAAAGCGTGTTCCTGCTTTTAAATCAGGCAAAGGACTTAAAGCAATCGTCAAGGGACTGTAAAACAAAATAAATAATAAGGTGGAATATAATTAATGTCAGTAAAAACAGAGAAGTTAGAAAGTGTTAAATTCAGTGCTAAAGGTATTCTAAAATCAGTTGATGAATTAGGATTTCATATTGAAGATGAAAAATCTGGAGATATTGAAGTTCTAACATTAGAAGATATTCAAACTCTTGTTGGCAAATCAGTTACTATTGCTTTTGCAAATAAGGAAGAGATTGAACCAGAATAGATAATTTCATGAGGAGATAAATCTTTTATTAACTTATCCTCTCTCCTCTTCTATATAAACAGATGGGAAACATAGCAATGACAACATTGGACACTCATCTAGGTGTTTAAGATGTGGGCTGTGTGTGCTGATATTTGGTATTGGGTTAGGTCAGCTTATTACTATAAAAATACTAAACTAAATAGGTTTTGCAGTGATATCTTATATAAAAACTGCGTTAGAAAAACTTTGTAGGATGAGTTTTGTATATACCGCGATGAATGAATAAAATCATTTAATGGCGTTCTAGTTTTAAATTCCTACTCTCTCCTATTATTCCGTGATAGCTCAATTGGTGGAGCAATCGGCTGTTAACCGATAGGTTGTAGATTCGAATTCTACTCGCGGAGCCATGCCGAAGTAGCTCAGTTGGTAGAGCAGATGATTTGTAATCATCAGGTCGCAGGTTCGACTCCTGTCTTCGGCTCCAAACTATACTCCCTATTCTCTTTAAATTAAAGGAGGATTTTTTATTATGGAAAAATTGAATATTGATCCTAAAATTTCAGATACCACCTGCCCATGTTGTAAAAATGAGAAGAACAGATTCTACATAAAGTTCTATTATGATAAAACATTTCTTCGTTGTGAAGATTGCGGATTCTTTCAAGAAATTTAAAATCACATTGGTCGATTGTGAATTAATAACGAAAATAAATATTGATTGAGGTTATGAATGAATAGTAATCTAATAGATATTTGCTATAAAAAATATAATAAACAACTGAATATGAGCTGGGATTTAATCGCGAGTGAAAATAACTATGTTTCGGGTGAGGCATTGCGTAGTAAATTTAAAAAGTATCGCAAAGCAAATGGTAATGTTGCTCCAGAACAAGAAGTGGCTATGGTAATAGATAATGTTGAAGTTAAACCTGAAGTAATCTCTCCTATTCCCCAATACAAATCTTCGACAGAAGTAAAAAATGATGGTTCTCAAATTTCTGATAAACTTATTGCTATGTCAAATGAAGAATCTAAAGATGTAAAATTCATCTTAGAATCTCATGGATATAATCCTCAAGGATGGGAATTGACATCTGCAAAAAATAGTATTTGGAATGTAAATACTAAAGAAGATGGAATTAAGACTCTTTACTCTTCCAAGATTGCAGTAAAACCTAAAACTGCATACGCATGGAATGAAGAAGATGCTAAAAAAGTCTTTGCTAGTTTAAAAACAGATACAAATAATAAAGTAAATATAAAACCATTACAATATAAACAGAATGGAAAATTATTAGTCCTCCCTATTGCTGATTTTCATTTGAATCTATTGTCAGATAAATTATCAACAGGAAACGATTATAATATGGAGATTGCAGAAGAATTATTCTTCCATGTAATTAATGATGTAATAGATAGAGTTGATAATAAATCTTATGAAAAGGTTTTATTTGTTGTTGGAAATGATTTTGTCAATGCTGATAATTTGAGTGGCACTACTACTCATGGAACTCCACAAGATAACTCAAGTTCATGGTTTAAAGCAGTAGAAAAAGCTACACAATTAATTATTAAAGCAACTGACATGTTGACTCTAATTGCTCCTGTAGATGTTGTTCTAGTGCCTTCTAATCATGATTTACATACGATGTTTGGAGTAATGCAGACAATTGAAGCATGGTACAGAAATGATAAGAATGTGAGTATTGATTCTAGTCCTTTACCAAGAAAATATTACAAGTTTGGTAAGATGTTAATTGCTTTATCTCACGATATGAAGGTAAAAGATGCTTTAAGGATTATTACTACTGAAGCAAAAAGTATGTGGAGTGATTGTGAGCATATTGTACTTTTATTGGCCCATTTACATCAGAGTATGGAATATGAAAAGCAAGGATATTTAGAGATATTAAGATTGCCTTGTATTTCTGGTTGGTCAAGATGGAGCAATGACAAAGGCTATGTTCAGACTGAAAAGAAGAATCAGACATTTAATGTTGATAGTCAATTAGGTATTACTGATATTTTGAATACTGTAATTGAGTTGGGTTAAATAAAATTAAAAGATAGAGTGAGGATTAACTTATGGCTGAAATGGGTGCTCTTGATATTAATGAACTTGTTGCACAATTAAGTGAAAGTGCTGACCCAGTAATGTATCAGTATTTCAAGAATCTTAATAAAAGAACTATTATCATTAATGAAGGAATTTCAGATACAGTAATTGAAACTGTATGCTTGCCTTTAATGGAAATGGATACTGATGGTACTGGGAAAGAAATTAATATTCTTCTCAACAGCGTAGGGGGCGAAGTTCACAACGGATTATTTCTCTGCGACTTAATATCTAAACTTAAAACAAAGACAACTATTACTGTAATGGCTTATGCGTACAGCATGGGTAGTCTTATAATCATGGCAGGATTTAATAATCCAAATGTAACTGTAAAATGTCATTATTTCACAACAGCATTAATCCATAGTGGGAGCACATATTTAGAAGGTACTACCACTCAAGTAAAGGATTACTTTAAATTCAGTGAGAAATATGAGGGTAAAATTAAAGAATATATTCTCTCTCATACAAAAATTACTGAAGAACAATATGAAAAAATGTCTCGGTATGAGTGGTACATGACAAGTGAAGAAATGTTAGAATATGGACTTGTAGACGAGATTCTTTAAGTTTGCTGTAATTAATTACATTAAAATAAAATAATAAAAGGTGGATAATATAAATATGCGTATCTTCAAAAATGAATCAATCTTCAATCAAGAAACTCAGGACTGGGAAGAGTATTACTCAATTGATTCAGAACAGGTATCGGTTGACGTTTATAGTGAACAAGTAGAAATTGAAGAGCTTGCTACTGAAGATGATAACATTGAGAATGTAATTCCTTGTGATTGCGTATTCTGCCAACATCAACGTGAATTAGAGCGTCAGGATGAAGTACAAGAGCAAGAAGAAATTCAACCGTCATGTGATGGGAATTGTGCTGAGTGTGATAGTGAGGACAGAGAAGAAGATTATCCAGATTGTGAATGCGAAGAATGCAAAGCAGAAAGAAAAGTTGATCTTTTAGCAGAAGCAGTTAGTAATATTTTAGAGGGAGTCTGTTGCCCTCAATGTTTGTTTGAGTTGCTTGAAAATGTTTATGATATTGCTCATTTAGAAGGTTTTGATGAAGGTGTGCAAACGATTAAAGATGAGATACATGAATTTATTGGTGGCTAGGCTTTAACTTAAAATAAAAGGAGGTTGAATCCCGATGAAAGAAATTGAGGTTCAAACTGAGAATAGTGATAAAGAGATAATAAAGAGTAGCATTATTAAGATTGATGAGAATTCTGATAGGATTAAAGTTATTGTTTCTGTTGATGGCAATTTAGAATATCTTACTAAAATTCATGCACATATTGTAAAAGCACTTGAGGATAATTCAAAGGTCATTACAGTTCCTAGTTTTGTAAAGATTAATACGATTAAGGTATAAGGTTATAGTTTTTGTAGTTTTGTGAGTTATAAGGAGCTTGAGAAATCAGGCTTCTTTTGTGTTTACAAAAATATTTGTGGACTAGGAAGATAGGTATAGATTCGGGGTCATGTCTGAGTCTCTGCACACCTATCTTCTTTATATTTTTAAGTGCAGATAAATAAATGTGCAGAAAGAGGTTTTTAAAATGAGCAAAAGTAAGAATAGTGTTGATTGGTCTGATAATGATTTACAGATTATTAGAGATAATTATGATTTCAAAACTACCAAAGAAATAATACCATTATTGTCTACGAAGCGAACTGAAAGAGCAGTTAGGCATAAGGTGCAAATATTGGGATTAAGAAAGATGGAAAGTTATATAGGTGACTATGAGAATCTAAAATATAAAATTATAGATAATAATCTTAATAAATATTGTAAGTCGTGTAAGAGATATCTACCTATGGCATATGATTATTTCCCAAAAGATACACATTGCACTGACAGTTTTAGGAATGTTTGTAGGGAATGTAAAGGAGGAAATTTTAGGATTGAATCTAATATTCATATATGGACAGAGGTAGAATGTCATTTATTGATGAAACATTATCCTAACTTTTCTAATAAGGAACTTATTAATACATATTTCAATTGTATAAATATCGCCCAAATAGTTCGTAAAGCTTACCAATTAAAAATTCAAAAAAGTAAAGATACTTTAGATAAAATGTATAAGGAAATCGGTAAATTTAATTCTGATAGATTAGAAGGAACGGATAAGTGGAAAAGTGAAGACAATCCTCAGTATAATAGCAAAAGATTCGGTTCAATAAATCATAATTATAATGGTGGAATTAGTGCATTATATCAGGAATTGAGAAGGAACATAAAGCAATGGAAGATAGACAGCATAGAGAATGGAAATTATGTTAGCGTCTTAACTGGTAACAGATTCGATGTTGTACACCATCTGTATTCATTTGGTAATATCGTTAAAGACACTTTAACTGAAACTGGATTGCCATTATATGAAGACATATCTTTCTATTCAAATGAAGAGATAAAACAGTTAATAGACAAATGTATTGAGATTCATTATAGGCATCCTCTAGGAGTTTGTTTAGAAGAAAAGTATCATGCTAAATTCCATGAAGAATTTGGATATGGAAGTAATACGGAAGATCAATTTTATGAGTTCCTAGATAATTATTATAATGGAAAATATAAATATTTAGAGGAAATAATCTAAGGGAGAAATAATATATGGCAACAAAACTTAAAATTAAACGCAATGAAATTACTTGCACTAAATGTGGAATAATTAGAACTACAAATATAACTAACTACTTTAAAACAGAGAACCCTTTATATAACGGATTCTTTCCTACATGTAAAAGTTGTATATACGAACTATATCTCTCTCATATAGAAGATGGTTTAAATGCTAGAGAAGCAACAATTAAAATTTGTGAATTATTAGACAAACCATATATAAACGATGTTTTCTATAGTACATATGAAAAGGATAAAGATAGTGAAAAAATTTTAGGTATTTATTTTAAAAATTCCTCAATGCCACAATATCGCAAACAAGGGCTTCTAAGATATAAAGATAGTATATTTGAAACACAAAATTCTAATAGCCATTCAAATACGACAGATATACAACAAGGTAATGGAGAAAAAACATATAGTAAACTTTGGATGGGTAATTATGTAAGAACAGATATTGAGTATTTGGACAACTATCTAAGAGGACTGCATAGTGATTTTAAAATCGTAACAGAAAATCATAAAGACTATGCAAAAAAGATAGCAAAAGCTAGTTTACATATGGATAAATGTTTTCAAGAGATGCTATTGGGTACTCCACAGTCCGACAAAAGATATAAAGACGCTAGGGAAACATTCGATACACTATCCAAATCAGCTCAATTTTCAGAGCAAACTAGAGGACAGAATGATATTAGTTTAGGTTGTTTTGGAGTTTTATTTGAAAGAGTAGAACAAAAGAAATGGGTACACCAACATACACCTGTAGAAAAAGATGATTATGATAAAATGATTGAATATTTTTCAACCATTAATAAGTCCGTTTAAGGATGTGGTATTTTGACTATACATTCTAATTTCAGCAAGAAGAGTAGAATAGTAAAAGACGGATCAATGGATGATTTTGATAGTGCAATGAGTCATGACCCCATGAATGAAGAGAATATAAATATTGATGAATGGGTAGAATTCATATCTTATTATCGCTATTACATAGATGAATTTGCAGTAGATGTTTTAGGATTGAGATTATATCCATTCCAGCGTCTTATATTAAGGGCTATGGCTAGATATCAGAACTCTATGTTTATTGCTTGTCGTGGCCTCGGTAAAAGTTACTTGACAGCAGTATTTTTCATATGTATAGCTATTCTCTACCCAAATATCAAGCTTGGCATAGCTAGTGGAAATGGACAGCAAGCACGTAATGTAATTATCCAAAAAATAAAAGGTGAATTAATAAAGAATGAGAATATATCAAGAGAAATAAATTTTCCAATTAAAACAGGTTCAGATGATTGTGTTGTTTGCTTTAAAAATGGTTCTGAAATTAGAGCAATTGTATTGGCTCAGAATCAAGGTGGAGACTCAGCTCGTTCGTGGAGATTTTCATATATATTAATAGATGAAGCAAAATTGGTTCGAGATTCTATCACAGAAGAAATCCTAATTCCGATGACAAAGACTAAGAGACAGGCTGCTATATATCATAATATGCCTGAAAAAGGTAAAGTTATTTTTATATCATCTGCTCATTTGAAAATAACAGACTTATATAAGAGGTTTATATATCACTATAATAAAATGACAGAAGGGTCAAAGGATTATTATGTTTGCACTTTGCCTTATCAGGTTGGAGTTCAAGCTGGAATATTTGAAGAGGATGACATTTTAAAAGAGTTAGACAAACCTACAATGTCAAAAGATAAGTTTGATTATGAGTATAACGCAGTATTTGTAGGGTCTAGTGGTGAGAGTTATTATCCCTATGAATTAACTAGCCCATGTAGGAAGCTTGAGAAGTGTGAATCTGAACAACCTAAAAAAACCACTAATCAATATATTATAGTACATGACGTTGCTATATCTAAATCAAAAGGTTCGGATAATGCATCAACTCACGTAATAAAATTAAAACCTAAACCAAACGGAACATATATTAAGGAAGTTGTATATAGTAAAATTCAAAATGGAATGCCATTACCTAAACAAATGGAATTTCTACGCGAATTAGTACATATCAAATTTCCAAACTGCATCAAGCTAGTAATTGATGTTAGAGGCAATGGAGAACCATTAACAGTAGTGGCGTAAGTCAGTGATGACTTAATGAAAACCTCGTGAATTTCTGGAAAGTCCTATTATATATTCTTTAATCCTACATATGATATAATATGGAGGAAGGAGGTATTTATAATGCTAGAAAACACTAAAAAGTGTAATAGATGCAATAATAAATATCCTGCTACAAAAGAATTTTTCTATTCCGATAAATCTAAAAAAGATGGGTTAACAACACTTTGCAAAACTTGTAAGGCTAATAGGGAAGTTATATATTCTGAAAACGATATTGGTAAAATAATAGATTCTAGTGATACTTGTAAAGTTGGTATTTATAAAATAACCAACCTTAAAAATAACTTAATTTATATTGGAAGTACCGTAAATTTATATAGAAGGAAAAATGAGCATTTAAAAGAATTGAGAAATAATAAGCATCATAATGCTCATATACAAAATTCCTTTAATAAATACGGAGAAGATATATTTGAATTTACAATTCAAGATATTGTTTTTGACTTAGAGTTCCTTATAGAAAGGGAACAGTTTTGGATTGATTTTTATAAAAGCAATGATAAAACTATAGGATATAACATTAGAGAAAAAGCCGAAAGTAATGTTAATTTACTTGCTTCAGATACAACAAGGCAAAGAATATCTAACGCAAATAAAGGTCATATAGTAAGTGAAGAAACAAAAATAAAATTATCAATTGCTAATAAGGGTAAAAGTCGTACAAAATCTAAAGAAACAAGGCTTAAATTGTCAATTGCGAATAAAGGAAAAGTATTTTCTCAGGATACTAAATATAAAATGAGTGTAGCTAGAAAAGAATATCTTACCAAGAACCCTATTACCGATAACGAGAGAAAAGCTAGAAGTAAAAGAATGGTGGGAGAAAATAATCCTAATTATGGCAAGACTGCTTCTGATGAAACTATTTTAAAGTATAGCAAACAAGTATTGCAATATGATAAGGATAACAATTTTATCAGAGAGTATATAAGTATAAATGCCACCAAACAATATGGATTTGACCCATCTTCGGTTGCAAAATGTTGTAAAAGTAAATTAAAACATCATAAAGGATATTATTGGGTATATAAGGATAATCAGAAGCCAAGCTCCTTAACAGGAGAAGGTTCAACGACTATCGAAAACACTAATTGACAACAGGTAAATAATAAGGTCGATTAGGAAGTGAGTAGAGTACACCATAAGCGATTGATGGTGGAAGTGCGAGGGTTCTTATCTTTAACCTAATAGATAAGAATATGATATAGTCTGACCTTTATAGGTAACTATAAGAAGTTATAAAACTATATAGATTTAGCGATTCTATATGAACATACGTGTACCTTCATTATTCTATGAAACTTGGGAATATACAGACCCTAAAACAAAAGTAGTGACAGAGTTCCCTCCATTAGTTTTAGAAGATGACCCAGATGGCTTATCTTTAGTCGGTGCAATTCCTCTTATTAAGGGAATTACAGCAACTGTCATCAGTAATAATACAATGTATTCTTATCTTAAAGCATGTTTTGAAGATATGTCTATACGTCTACTATTACCTTCTGAAGAAGTTGACTCTTTATATAAAATGGGAGATATGACTGCTGAAGAAATGGTAAATTATATTCAGACAGATATATTAATGCAGGAATTAAGCAATATAAAACAAGACGTAAGTGGTAAATCAAATAATATAATTTATGATCGTATTGTTCAAACTAAAAAGCGTGATAGGGTAACTTCACTTGCATACGGTATGTCATTAGTATGTGAAATGGAAATGGAAAATAGAAAATCATTACACCAAGACCATTCTGATGCTTTTGAAACTTTAGCATCTTATACTATGTTCTTTTAGCAATACAGAAAGGAGGTAAATAATGGCTAGAAAGAAAATCACAGAAACCATCTCCCCTTCGGTAGAGACTATTTCAGAAGAAGAGGCATGGGATGTAATTTCCTTCGCAAAACAAATGTCTGGAATGTACAATAATATATATACTCCTGATTTAGTAAATGCTAGTATGAGAGATATAAACCTTAATCCCATAGCAGGGACTCAAGATTCTATTGAAAAAGCTTTAGCAAATCCTAAAGAAAATGAAAAAGAATTAAGAGGTCTTTCTGAATACTTTGAAATGATAGATATGCTGTATAAGCGTCAAATTCAATTCTTAGGAAATATGCTTTCATGGGATTTAACGTATACTTGTACTAATGCTGATAAGAAAGATTATAATACTCCTGCTTATAAAAAAGACGAGAAAATATTAGAAGACTTTTTACAAAAATTTAATTATAAAAAAGAATTTAAGTCTATTTTACGTCAACTAATTCGTAGAGAAACCATGTATTGTGTTTTTCGTGAAGATGGAGATAAATATCTTCTTCAGGAGTTGAATACTGATTATTGCAAAATAACTGGACGATGGGATTCAGGATTCTTATGGGATTTTGACTATACTTACTTCCTATCTCAACCGGGAGTAGATATTCAGATGTATCCAAAAGTAATGCAAAAGCAATATTTAGGAATGCTGAAAACTAATAGTCAAAAATATATTCCTCACAATTCGATAGAAAGTAGAAATTCTTCTTTTATTTACTGGAGACAGACTAGCCCAGTAGATGGATTTTGGTGCTTTAAATTTAATCCAGAACTTGCTACGAATGTGCCATTTTTTGCCCCTCTATTTTCAGAGTTAGTAATTAGACCAATGGTTCGTAAACTTCAAACATCAAAATATATTGTTGAAGCAAGCAAAGTTTTAATTGGTTTGATAGGATTCAATAAAGATACAAAGAGTGGTACTGTAAAAGACGCTTTGCAATTAAGTCCTGAGACTGCTGGAAAATTTGCGTCTCTAGTTAGACAAGGATTAGCAAAGGAAATCAATTTTGCAATAGCACCTTTTGAAGATATTAAATCATTTGAATTTAAGGGTTCTGATAATAACATATTAGACCAATATAATAAAGTAGCAGTTGCTAGTAGTGGAAATAATTCACGTTTATTATATACTACAGACCGTACTAATGCAGAAGAAAGTCGCAATAGTTTATCTATTGATGAACAAGTTGTTACTTTTATGTATCCATATTTTGAAGAATTTATGAATTACTTTGTTAATAGAAAAACACGTAAGTTTAAATTTTCTATCCATTTTGAGGGTACGGAAATGCCATCAAGTAGAAAAGAAAGACTGGACAACGCAACTGCATTAGCTACAATGGGTATTGTTCTGCCACAGAGCTTCGCAGCCGCACTAGGAAAAAATCCCTTCACTTTCGAGCGTCAATTAGAAATGGCTAAGGCTAAAGGTTTTGTGGATGGTCTTACTCCTATACTGATGGCTTCTCAAATGAGTGGCAAAGATAGTAAAGATAATGGTAGACCACAAGCAAAAGCAGGAGAATTAGGAGATTCTGGAACGGCAACTAGAGATGCTGGAAGCAATATTGATAAGGGAGGAAAGGTATGATTGAACGTGAAAAGCGTTGGAAATTAAAATCAGATCCTCCCTCATCTGATATAAAAGACAAATACACAATCGAACAGACATATGCTAATTTTTCTCCTGATGTTCGTATCCGTAAAATCACTAGTTCTGATAATCAAGATACATATTTCCATACAGTCAAGTATCAACTTCAGGATAATACCAGAGAAGAATTAGAACATCGTATAAGTAAGGAAAGATATGACCGTATTTTTGAAGTTATTGGGAAAACTCCAGTTGTAAAAGAACGAACTATTATTGAATTAAGTGATAGTTTAGTCGCAGAAATGGATTGCTTTCTTGATACTGGAGATACGATTGTTGAGGTTGAATTTCCGTCTGAAGAATCTATGAATGACTTTGTTGCTCCCGATTGGTTTGGGAAAGAACTTGAGAAAAACAAATCATTTAGTGTAGAAGAGTTCTGTAGAATTAATAATATTAAGGGTAGTTTGTGGGGTGATTTATAATGTTTATCACTAATCCATCTTCTCTCTCCTCTTTATCTAATATTTTTAAAACTAAATCAAAAACAGTTAATAACTATCTAATCAAAAATAATATTCCACTTCTATCTCAAGATGAAAGTGGCTTTTATTTTAGTGACACAAATAACCTTAAACAGATTATAGATAATGCACCCTTCTGGATTAAGATTTTGTGCCGAGAGGAGGTGAAAAATTGAATAAGTTATCGTTCGCAATAAGTAAATTTGATTTAATGGAAGAAGCATCTAATAGCGAACTTATGAAGGTCCGCTTATGGATAGTATCCGAAGGTGATAATCAACATCAAAAACCTATTCCTTGGACAGCAATTGAAAAAGCAAGGTCAACTTTAGTAGGTAAGCCAATTGTAGCAAAATATGATCGTTATAGTAAAGATTTAATGGGTCATGAATTTGATGAAATTGCAGTTGGAGTAATCTTAGCTGATAGCGATATCTTTTATGAAACTGATGAAGAAGGTAAAAGATGGCTTTGTGCTGATGGAATTATATGGTGCAGATATGCCAAGGATGTAGCTTTCGTTTTAGATAGAGACCAAATTAAAAATTTAAGTATGGAAATTATTATTTTGGAATCTGGAGAAAACGATTCTATTGAATTATTTTCTTTTAGCGGAATTACTTTGATTGGAACTGCTCCTGCAATTCCTAATGCTAGGGTAGAAGTTTTATCTTTTTCTATTGTAAAGGAAGAAATCGAACACCTTATGTATGATTTTAAGATTCCAGATAGCGTTAAACAAAATGCTAAAAAGGGTTTAGGTCTGGATGATTGTAAGAATTGTACGGCTGTAAATATCTCGATTGCAAATCAACTTATAAATAATGAATTTGCAAGTCTAGATTTATTACATAATATAGTTAAGTTTTCATCTAAGACAAATACTGAGTCTTCCGTATATTTATTAGGGGGGCTAGAGTCTTTAGAATGGGCAGAAAACATTATAAAACCACAAACAGAAGAAACTAAAAAGGAGGAAGATATAATGCCTACAGAGGATACAATACCTACAAAAGATACTGAAAAATGCGAAGTAGAACAAGAATCAATGGGATCTGATGCTAATGTTGAGGCAGTTGCTCAAACAGTAGAAGCTGATAAACAAGCCGAAGTAGATAAAGAAATCGTTGAAGAAAAACAAGAAGCAATGGCAGAAGTAATTGTAGTAGAAGTGGAAGTAGTTGTACCAGAAGATGAAGAAACTGGTGAAGAAATAGAAACAACTGAAGACACTATTCCAGAAGACTATCAAGCTAAATTTGCAGAAATGGTAACAAAATGTTCCGCATTAGAAGCTAAAATGTCTGAAATGACTATGAAAATGAGTGCGTCAGAAGAAAAAATGGCAGTTTACATGTCTGAAAATGAACAACTCAAGAAATTCAAATCAGATATTCAAGAGAAAGAAATGTTATCTGTGATTGAATATACCCTTTCAGAAGTTATGGAGTCAATGCCATCCGAAAAAATGGAAGAATTGCGTGAAGAAGCAAAAAGTTTCTCTGCTGAAAACGTGAATATTTGGGTTAATAAAGTTAAAGCAGAGGCATTTAGTTTTTCTAAGGGTAAGACTAGTGAAGGGTTTATCAGAGTTGGACTTCCATTTAATAACGTAGCTAAAAAAGAATCCAATAGTTTGTGGGATAAGATTTAATCCAATATGTCAAATAGTTTTACTTGGATTATTAAATATATATAGATACAAAAATAAAAAGAAATGAGGCAACAAATAATGAGTAATGCAATCTTAATTCAAAACGCAGTTACTGCTACGCATATCGACGCTCTAAATAGAAGTGTAATTGCTACGGCAGACATCCAAAACGGTAATGTCTTCAATCTGAATGGTCAATCTGCAACGGCAGGACAATCTGAGGTATGGAATGTTCTTCAACCTGCAACAGGAGCATTGAAACTATCTCTTAAATTACTTGCAACAACCTATATTTCTATTGCTGATGGTAGCATTGGTACTCAACGCGTAACTGCTTATAAATTTGAAGTAGCAGAAGCATCAGGTGGACTCTTCATGGCTTACGAACCAGAAGTTGTAACAATTGTTACTGCAAGTGGAAAGAAATTCAAAGGTATTGACGCAGACGTTCGCGACTTCGTAAATATCACAGGAACTGTATTTAGTGCATTTAAACCACAAGTTGGAGATGTACTGACTATTTCTGCTGATGGAATCACTGGAGTAATCGGAGCTAATACTTTCGCTGTAGCTACAAATGCTCAATTCGCACTCGCTTTCGCTGCAACTGCAAACTAATAAAATATAAAAAATAAGGAGGATTTAATAATATGAAAATTCCAGCTAATGTAATGGCTTTCTCACAAGGAAAGACCGAAGTTTATGAGGCATTCAGAGACTATTTTAACCAATATAAATCCATTAATGGCAATAAGGTTGTTCAATTTGATAATACTGTTTCGTTTGAAGAAAAGGGTGCTAAAATGCACAAAGCATTGCTAGGTGAAATTTCGCGTGTATCTGGTATTGGCAATATGAGCGAATTTAAACCTGAAGTATGGGCTAGTCATCCTACATATAACTGGGCTTCTTTTGCAGTTATTGATGCTATGATCGACATGATTCTACCTGAAACATTGGTTGACTCTATGGGAATCTACAGCGATATTCGCACAGGTGGTTATGGTGATTCCTTTAAATTTACAGTTAAACCTCGTGACCTATTTGTTGTTTCTAAAGCAGGAAAAGGTAAAAGAACTTCTGAAGTTCATAAACAATTTGATGGTGTTGTAACTGCTATTCCTGAAGAGCATGATATTACAGTTCAAGTTAGTTTATATCGTGTACTCGCAGGAGAAGAAAACTTAGCTGATTTTGTTTTGAAAGCTGTTCGTTCTATCGAAACCCAAATGACAGTAGACGCTTACAATGCATTTAATACCGCTATGGGTAATCTTGCTACTGGTGCTGGTAATCTGAGGGTTGCTGGATATACGCAAGACGCTGCTGTAAATCTTGCACAAACCGTTACTGCTTATAACCAAGGTGCGAAAGCAGTATTCTTGGGAACTCAAATTGCATTAAGTGCAATATTGCCTACGAACGCTAACTTCAGATATACTCTTGACTCGGATTTTGTAAAATTAGGTTATGTTCAAACGGCATTTAACTATGACGCTTTAGTTCTCCCACAAGTTGCAGATTGGACTAATCCATTCAATATGCTTCTTGACAACAAAAGGATTTATGTAGTAAGTCCTTCTAGTCAAAAGATTGTTAAAATGTGCTTAGAAGGTTCAACTACTGCACAAGCAACTGGTGTCTATGACAATGCTAACCTTACTCAAACTACTACACTCAAAAAGAATTGGACAGCGATTGTTGCTACTAATTCAATTGGTGGAGTTATTACCCTCCCTTAATATTACTATAAACATTATAAATAATAGGAGATGGTTTTCTGTCTCCTATTATTTTCTAAGGAATGAAAGGAAGATATACTATGGCGGTTAAACCACCTAAGAAAGCAACAACAGTAAAAAAAGTCGTTGCAGAACAACCTAAACCTAAGTCTTATGAGGATTTAGAATCTGAGTTGAATGAACTTAAAGATTTAGTAAAATCTTTAGTTGCTTCAAAGAAAAAAGAAGTAGTCAAGGAAAAGGTTGTAGTCGATCCAGTAGTATTGCAACCTATTCAAGAAGAATATACAGAAGTTAATCCAAATAAAAGAATTAAAGTTATTTCTCTTTTTGATGGAGTATTAGTTTTGACTACGGATCAGCATGGGCAAGGTAAACCATACACATTTTCTAAATATGGAGAAACAAAGAATATAATTTACTCAGATTTATCAGAAGTTCTGCATTATCAAATTAGATTTGCAGAAATGGGTTTATTCTATATTTGTGACGATAATGTAATTTCAAATCACGGTTTATCAGAATCCTATCAAAAACTTCTCTCTAAAGATATTATTGATGGAATTTTGGATTATAATCGTCAAGAGATGAATGAATTATTTGAGAATTCTACGGATATGCAGAAAGAACAAATTGCTTCTATCATTGCTCGTAAAATTGCAAATGATGAAGAAGTAGATTTAAACAAAGTCGATGCAATAAGTAAAATGTATGGCAAGAATATTGTTGACATGTCTGAAGGATATAAACAACCGCAAATAAGTCAGGGGTGATTAAATGTCGAACACCTCATTTGAAGAAATCTATGACCTTTTTCTCATGGAGATTAAGGATTATAAACTTAATAGATTAGTTTCCTCTGAGTTGACTATCTATCTTGAAGGATTTTTAATGTTGGCTATACCTGATTTTGATAATTGCGTAAAGGATTTAGAGGATTTCGATTTATCTCTAGGTACTTTTAATAGCAACTTAAATCTAAGGGAGAAAACAATTGTTTCTAAGATTATGGTGTTAAAGTGGTTAGGAAAAGAGATTAATGATGTAACACAATTTAATTTACACTTGAATGATTCAGACTTTAAGCACTACGCGGAAGGTCAAAATCTTAAAGAAAAAGTAGAATATAGCAATAGAATGAGAGAAATTATTAGTCAAGACATGCTTCAATATGGTATTAAAAATACCCCTTGGTCTGCATGGGCTAATGGTAGTTTCTAATATGATTAATAAAGAGAAAGATATATTCTTGACTCATTTAATTGATCGTGTTTTTAAAATACTTCCCTTATCCGAACAAGATAATAACATTGCTAAAACATATGTTCAAAGATTAATGATTGATATTAAATCTGCAAATTCATTGTTTGATGGAATATTGATTGATTTAATAATTAAAATTAATTCTATTACTGAAAATGATTTATCTCATATACAAATAAGACGTATTGTGTTTGAGTGCATAAATGTCATTAATAAAATAAAGGAGGAGATTGAGAATGACACTTAAATATTATAATGTATATTTAAATTATGCTCCTTCTTCTCCTATGCAAGGATATAAAGATGATTCTCAAGCATTAGCAGATGATGAATTTGATAATGCTTCGACATTAGTTAATGGTAAACTTAATGGAGTGAATTTAACCTATAGGGTTAGTAGTTTCTTTAATCGTAAAACATTAACAATGAATCCTGATTCTTATCAAAAGGTTATATTTAAGGATGCTAATCAAGTAATAAAGATTGGTGATATCTTTGAATTTGGTAATTATGTTTGGATATGTACTGAAACAAATACGACTCCAACATCTTGCTCATGCTTAGTTTCAAGAACCAACAATTCCCTCCTCTTCTATCCTCCTACAAACCCCAATGAAAACACGCTTTTATGTGATATTCCGTGCATTATTGGCAAGGGGAATATAAATTTGAGTGTGGATAAATTTATTAGTTTGGCTAGTGATGAATATATTATCACGATTCCTAGCAGTACTGATGGATTGAGTATTATTGTTGGTACTAGATTTATTCTTAATGGTGGAGCGTATATCGTGCGAGGTACTGATCCTATAAGTACAAAAGGATTGATTGATGTTAGGGTAAAAGAAGATTTGATTTGTGATGATGATAATTTGATACTTCAAATAGCAAATTATTTTTCACATCAACCTATACAAGAAATCTATATCCTAAATGGTGCTTCGGCAAATCTACTTTATTCCAATGCTACCTTACAATTAAATATTCAATGCAAAGAGAATGGCATAATTGTTGATAATTCAAGAGTTACATATTCTTCTGATCATTTGAATGTTGCCACTGTTAGTACAACTGGATTAATAACTGCAATAGGTACTGGAGATTCAGTTATTACAGCTACTTTTGGAACTATGAGTGCTAGTATTTCTATTCATGGTGATATGACGGTAAGTAATAATTATAGTATAGCAATTACCCCTTCTGATTCTACATTAAAAATAAGCAGAAGTTTAATATGTACTTCGCACTTCTTGAATAATGGAGTAGAAGTATTTAATCAAAACTGTACTTATAGTTTAGTTAATTCAGATGGAACAAGTAACATATATGCCACTATTATTATCAATGGATTTGATTGTACTGTTACAGCAACTAGTAATTCTAGTTATGTTGGCAAGTATGTAAAACTACGCTCTACTTTAGTTTCTGATGATACAAATTACACAGAGAAAGAAATCAAGATTGTTGGCTTATTTTAGGAGGTGGACAAATGAGCAGATTTGATGAATTGGACTCAAATATCATGACAGTTTTGTTAAAAATGATTGATAATCAAAATCTATGTAAACTATTAAATTATACCTCAAATAGTCCACTTTCTGAAGTTGACATTGCTGATACTTCTTCTTTATTATTTGACAAGATTTACCCATATCCATTTACCCCAGAAGTTGATTCTGTAGCTACTTCACAAATTAATATTATGTTTGATAATTTTCAAATAGGTAAGGACAATCCTGCTTTCAAGAATAGTCAGCTAACATTTATAATTTTGTGTCATAGTTCTTTATGGAGAATGGATGGGATGCTCCGCCCTTTTGCTATTATGAAAGAGATTGATACATTGTTTAATTCAGTTAATGGAATTGGCATGGGCAAGATGCAGTTTGTTAGTGGTAATATAACATGGGCAAATGCTAGTTATTCTGGGTATCGAGTTAGTTACAAAATATGTGACTTTAATTGAGGATGTTGCTATATGTGCAGTAATGCAGAGCTAGAACTTAAACTCCTAAAAGGGTCTACCATTGTAGTTGATGGCATAAAAATAAAACCTTTAACATTAGCATATATTGTCGATGATTTAGGGTTCGATAAATATATTCAAACATTGAGTATTCTTGGATTTGATAAAAGTAAATTCAAAGAGGATATTCCAGAATATGAATATAATAAATTGTTGAATTATGATTTGTATATTTCTCATGAACAATTAATAAATTCTTTATTGGAGTTTTTAAAGACTTTCTTAAATTATGATGAGATTTTTTTTGTTCCTGATAATCAAAGTTTTGCTTTTGTTAGTGGTGGAGAATTGGCTTTTTTAAATAGAGATAATTCTGATAAAGTAATTGAGATATTTAGGAAAATGTACAATATCAATATCGAAAAAGAACCAGAATATAATCCTGCTAATGATAGAGCAAGAGCAATTATAGAGAAGATTAAAAAGAAAAATGAAGTATATGCAAATCTCCATAAAGAAGAGGATGTTGACTTAAATAGTATTATAAGTGGAGTTGCTTGGAAATCAACAAATACTAATATCTTTAATGTTTTTGATTTAACTATTTACCAATTATATGATGCTTACTATCGTTTAGAGATAGTTGATAATTATAACAATACTATGACTGGTTTATATTCTGGAAACATAGATGGCAAAACGCTTAATCCCAAGAAAATTTCTTGGATTAAAAAATACATATCTAATACTTAAAAAGAAAGAAGGAATTAATAATGGCTTCACCAAATCGTTTTGCAATCCGTGACTGCGGAGAAGCAACTTTTTATGATCTCACCACAGGTAAGGCAATCGTAACACTCAAGACATTGAAAACTTCAGGCGTAGAAACGTCAGGAACCACAGTTTATAGCAAAGGTGGTCGAGGAAACGCGAAACTTGTCGGATTTTCGTCTGATAAGACAGCAAAGATCACTTTTGAAGATGCTATCTTTGACAAACAAGCTTTAGCAATGTTGACTGGTAATGCAATCTCTTCTGGTGCGGTTGCTGTTCAACAAATTGATGACTTAGCGGTTACTTCTAATACAATTACTCTTTCTAAAACACCAACAGGAGCAATTGTTAGTGTTTATAAACTAAATGCGGATGGTACAAATGGTGCGGAGTATACCTTGGGAGTTCCAACGACTGGATTAAAACTATTTTCACTTGCAGGGAAAGTATTGACATTTTTTGCTGGTGCAGAGCCTGATTCCACTATGTTCCGTGTTTATTACAAAATGACTACAGATGCAACCGCATCAAGAATTAAAATTTCTTCCGATAAATTTGGTGCTTCATTCAAAATTATTGTTGAAGTTCTCGTTCGTGACGAGTATACTAAAGCGGATTTTGCTGCACAAATTGTTATTCCGAACGGAAAATTTGAGGAAACTTGGAAGATGGACTTTAAAGCAGAGGGAGATCCGAGCACATTGTCACTTCCTGTAGAAATCTTGAAGAGTGCAACATCTACCGATATGTGGTATTTAGATGTGTTCGATGAGGCTTTAATTGTCTGATTTAACTAATATATAATATTGTGAGGTAGTTTACTGCTACCTCTTTTTAAAGGAGGATAAAGTAGTGGCTAAGGACGTAGAAACAAAATCTTTTAATACTGGAATAATTGATGCATACGATGATTCTATTGTAATCATGGTCAATGGATGGAGAATGGCTGTTCCACTTGATTTACCTATTGATGAAATAGGTTATTATGTTGAGCATAAGTCTGCATTTATTGGTAGAAGCATTAATGTAGAATATGTTGGAGATTTAGAAGACGTAAATACATTGAGTTATTTACCTATAAAGACATTAGTTAAATAAATAATATATGGTTTTAATTCAGTATTGCAAGATTGAATTGAGTAATAAAAGGGGCTACATAATTCTGATATTGTAGTCTCTTTCCCATGTCCTTATTCAGAAAAGGAGAGAAAAATATGTTGGTAAGTAAAACAGCGGTTGTAAAATGGAATTCTAAAAACAGAGAATATTATACAGGTAAGGGGTATACTTTTACTAAATGGAAAGATGATATTGTAGTCAGTGTTGAGGATCTGCCACAATATAGTCAAACATTGGTGGAAGTTGGTTGCGATTACTGTGGAGGAACATTTCCTAGAAAATATAGTTCTTATTTACAATTAAAAAATAATGAATTTAATAGTAAAGATGCATGCCAAGAATGTAGGGGACCTAAATATAATGAAACTATAAAAAATAAATATAATGTTGATAACATCTGGCAAATTGATGAAATTAAGCAAAAACAAATAAAAACCAATATTGAAAAATTTGGTACTGAAAATCCTTTTGGATCAGAGGTAATAAAAGATAAAATTAGAAAAACTAATAAAGAACGTTATGGTGTAGAGAGTCCACTGCAGAACTCTGAAATATATGAGAAACTAAAACAGACAAACGTAGAAAGATATGGGTGTGAAAATGTTTTTCAAGACCTATCTATCCAAGAAAAATACAAGGTGACAATGCTTAAAAGATACGGAGTAGACCACCCTCATCATATTAAAGGTATAACAGAGAAAGTTATGATAAAAAAAGCTAAAACATTATATTTACATAGTACAACTCCAGTATCAAAGCAACAAATATATTTACATAATTTATTTGGAGGAGAACTAAATTATCCAGTTGGGAGTTACAACCTAGACATAAAATTAGAAGATAATATATATGTTGAATATGACGGTGGAGGACATGATCTAAATGTAAAATTGGGCCAGATAACTCAGACTAAATTTGATGATAAACAAATTAAAAGGAATTATTTTCTTAAAAATCTTGGATGGAAAATGATTAGATTAGTATCTATTAAAGATTATATACCGTCAGATGATATTATTTTAAAAATGATTGAGGAAGCAAAAGACTATTTAGAAGCAGGACACTCATGGATTAAATTTGATGTGGATAGTTCAAAAGTAATAACATCACAATATGAAAAAGATTACGAATTTGGAAAGTTGCATAGGGTATCAAAGAATGATTTATTGAATACTATGTAATATAATATATTTGGTTATTGTAAGGAGCATAAGCCTTCTAGCCATCACTATGAAAATAAATATGCGACTATACATCTCATATTGTTATATAACCAACTAAAAAGAGAGGACAGAAGCATAAAATCTTCTCTTCCTCTCTTTTTTTTATCCCTTTTTATAATCATCAAAACTATACGAAAAATAATAAATAACAACAAGAAAGGAGTCCTAACCTTCATGCAAATTCAACCATATGATATTCTCTTATATAAAGGAACATCTATAATAGCAAAACTAATAGAATCTGTAACTCATTCTCAATATTCCCATTGTGCTATCTCCCTTAATGAAGATTTTCACTTAGCAGAAGCATTAGATAAAGGAATTATGATAACTCATCTACAGGATTTGCCTAGCGGGTATGACATCTACAGATATAAAGAAGAATTAACTCCAGAACAAATAGATAAACTACATGAATTCATTCTCTTAAAAATATCCACTAAATATAATTATGAAGAAATATTTGCAGAGTTATTACATAAAGAATTAGGTTTACATATTCCAGTTGTGAAAAATAAACTTATCTGCTCACAGTTTGCATATATGGCTTATCTTTACGCAGGAATAGATTTATTACCTGAGTTTAAGGATATTATTGTTAGTCCTGCTGATTTGAGTATGAGTGAATTATTGGTTAAGGTTAGTTAAATAAATATTTGCGATTGATTAAAGTACATCTCTTTTTTTTGGAGGTGTTTTTTGTTGTGTCACAAAATAAATGAATACAGGGAGTGTTTAAAGTAGCTAAGAAAAAGTATAGTAAATTTCATGTAGATTTATCTGATGCAGGTAAACTCAAGCGTACATATAAAGGAATAAAATACGACAGTTTGCTAGAGTTAAAATTCTACAAAGAAGTTATTGAAATAGGATTAGCAGATGGCTCAATTATAGACTGCAAAAGGCAAATTAAATATGAATTACAACAAAAATATAAATATAACGATAAGAATATTCTCGCTATCAATTATGTTGCAGATTATGTTCTGACTTATTTTGATAAATCAGTTATAGTCTGGGATGTCAAAGGAGGAATGGTGGACCCAGTAGCCAAGCTCAAAAAAAAGCTATTCCACTATAAATTTCCTGAAATTGATTATCGTTGGATTGGACATTGCACTCTTGACGGAGGGTGGAAAGAATATAGCATTATTGAAAAAGGTCAAAGAGATAGGAAGAAAGCAAAGAAATTACTTAAAGATAAAACTAAGGTAAAATAATATAAATAGGATGGTGATTAATATCCCTAGAAAAACCCGTAAAGAAATGCAAACATCTCCTGAATTAATTGCTCAAATATCTAAAGAAAATAAAGAATTATCAAAAGAGTTTGTTGAATATCTTAAAGCCACTGGTAAAGCAACCACAACTATATCTGCATATAAAAGTGACCTCGATTTGTTTTTCGTTTGGAATTTACAGAACAATGATAATAAATTCTTCATTGATTTTACTAAAAGAGATGTAATGAAATACCAAAGCCATTTAATATCAGACTTAGAATTAAGTTCAAATAGGATTAGACGAAGGAAAGCAGTATTAAGTAGTTTATCTAATTTTATTGAAAATATGATGGACGATCTCTATGAAAATTACAAGCCAATTATTAATAAGATTCCCAGCCCTCCAAAACAAGAGGTTAGAGAGAAGACTGTCTTAGAAGATGAGCAGATAGAAAGATTATTAAATTATCTTGTAGAAAACAAGCAATACCAAAAAGCTTGTGTTTTGTCTCTTGCACTTAATTCTGGTTCAAGGAAAAGTGAACTACTTAGGTTCAAGGTTTCATACTTTACAGAACAAAATATAATCTATGGTTCTCTATATAAGACACCTGAAAAAATAAAAACTAAAGGTAGGGGTATCGGGAAGTTCATAAATAAATATGTAATTGTTGCTCAATTCAAACCTTACTTTGATTTGTGGATGAAACAACGGGAAGAATTGGGAATTACTTGTGATGAATTATTCGCTAATAAAAGAGCAGGAGAATGGCAACCTTTGCTAGTAACTTCTGTTGATAGTTATGCTGAATCATTTTCTAAAATATTAGGTATAGATTTTTACTGGCATTCATGTCGCCACTTCTTCACAACTTCTATGTGCAAAAGTAATATTCCAGCATCTATAATTAAAGACATAGTTGGATGGGAGAATATTTCAATGGTGGATCTATATGATGACACAGAAGTTGATGATGAATTAGGTAAGTATTTTAACGAAGATGGTATGAAAAAAGTAGAGCAAAAAGGATTAGATGATTTGTAAAATAATCATACCTTCCTTCTAAACATTCATAAATCCCCCTCCCTCAAACCCTACTCCCACACCACTTTCAAATTACCACATTCACTAAAACACACCTAAAATCAATTCAAATTCATTAGAGGTAAACTTATTAGTGCTTGGGATTTGCGTGGCTTAGAGGGTGGGAATTAGGATTAAATCCTTCACTATACAAATAATATATAATGTTATCTTTACTTATAATCACTCATATGTTACAATACTATTAACGATAAGTTCATTACACTATTTACCTTTTGTTAAGAGCATGGTTTATAGTATAATGGGAATCAATAATAGTATTGAACGGAGTGATGATAATATGTTTAAATTTGAAATCGTCAATAAAATAGAACAAAGAGTGAATGAATACCAACATCTTAGAGGTTCAACGAAAACTTGGATTGCTGATCAGGTTGGGATATCAAAATCCAGAATGTATCAGATTTTCAAAGGTGACGATATGATGATGAACGTCTATGCAAGATTTGCAATAGTATTAGAGTGTCAAATAACTGATCTATTTGAAATACATGTTTATGATAATAAAGATAACAATGATATTTATTATACCATTAAGTAAATGAACTTTTGGTAGTATATTTTCTAAACTATTGTTCATATTACTATTGACTTCTGGTTCACTCTCCTCTATAATAGTAAATGTAAGGTAGTTAAATCAGCCTTAACATTTGCTAGTAGAGGGGATTACATAATGGGAAACATTTTTATCATTAAGGATTCCAATGGGTGCTCCGAGGGAAGAATTAAAATTTGCTCTATGGAAGAAAAATCAGATTGGAAATGGGCTTACATTTCAGATGAGTTTGCAATCTCTGGTAATCTAATAAGAGAGAATGCCGAACTGAAGGTTATGAAATTAAGAGAATTAAATGCTATATCTAATTTCGATAATTTGACTTGGGAAGTTATCGAAGTTAGTGAAAAAGAGCATTTGGATAATATTCATTTATCATATGACTATAATTTATCTGTTGAATGGAAAGATGTTAAAAAGGGTTGTATTGGAAAGTCTAGAAAATCGGTTAAGGATATTTATAGGAAATATGATGGCTTGATGAAGAAGATGGTTTAATTTTGTTAGTTTTACAGAGGGAAAGATCAGGAAGTCATGAGCCTGATTGGCATACTCCAGCCACTTCTCTCTGTAATTATATAGATTTTGGTAATGGTTAAGGGTAAGGGGAGTAGAAATATCGGAGGTGGAAAGAATTATGGGTAAAAATAATATAAAGTTCACAATTGAGGAAGTAAGAAGATTTTTAAGTGGTATGGACTGTGCATTAGTAAGCAAAGAATATATAAATGGTGCTAGTAAGTTAATATTCAAAGATAGTAAAGGATATTTTTATTATAATACATTTCATGAAATAAAGAATGCAAAAGTTTTAAAGAAATTTTATAAATCTAATCCATATACGTTACAAAACATTAAATTATGGCTAAAGCTAAACAATAAACCATATGAATTATTAAGTGAAAAATATTCAGCAAGTAACGATAAGATGATATTAAAGGATGCTGATGGGTATCTTTATCTAACCACTTTGCATGATTTACAAAATGGTGAACCGCAAAGGTTCCACAAATCGAATACTTACACAATACAAAATATAAAACTGTGGTTAGTGCTACAGAATTTCCTATTAGAACTGGTAAGTGAGACATATGAAAATAATCATACTGATTTAACATTTAAGGATGAAGATGGTTATTTATATAGTCAAAATTTAAATAATATACAACAAAAGAAATTATCTAAATTCCATATATCCAATATATATACAATTGAAAACATAAAATTATGGTGCATTTTGAATAATAAATCATATAAATTATTAAGTGATATATATAATGGAAACGATGAAAAACTCCAATGGAAGTGTTTGAAGGATGATTGTGCAGAGGTGTTTGAATCAAAATGGAAGAACATCGTTCAAGGTAATAATTGTCCTTTTTGTGCAGGAGTTCAAATAGGGTTATCAAATTGTTTAGCTACTAAAAGACCTGATGTATCATCTAGTTGGCATCCAGTTTTAAATAAAGGCTTAACTCCCTACAATGTAACTATAGGATACGATAAGAAAGTTTGGTGGCAGTGTTTAAATAATCCCAAACATGAATGGGAAGCAAGCCCGAATAGTAGAACTAATGTAAACAGTGGTTGTCCATTTTGTTGCCCAACTCATCGCAGATCGAGCGATGATTATAATTTATTATCGGATAATCCTGAACTATGTAAGGAATGGAATTACAAAAATAATGATATATTACCATCTGAATATACTCCTAGTTCAAGTCAATATGCGTGGTGGATATGTAAAGATTGCGATTATGAATGGAAGGCGACAATTTATGAAAGGAATAGAAAAGATGGCAATGCAACAGGATGCCCTGAATGTAACTCATCAAAAGGTGAAAAGGTAATTAGAAATTACTTAAAAATATATAATGTAAATTTTAAAGAGCAGTTTAGAATTAAAGATTGCAGAAATAGAAGACCTTTACCATTTGATTTTGTTGTATTAAAAAAAGATAATAATTTATTATTTTTAATTGAATATGATGGAGAGCAACACTATTTTCCAGCTAGATTTAGTAAAAATAAAGAAAAAATGAATAATAAATTAATTCAGATACAAAAACATGATAAAATTAAAGATGAATACTGTAAAAATAACAATATTCGTCTTTTGAGAATACCTTATTGGGATTTTGATAATATTGAAACTATATTAGATAATGCTCTAAAGAGTAAGAATATAAATTCAAAAATGGAAGTGCCGCCTATTGAATTAGTATTACAACAATGATTTTATATCAACTTAAAATAAAAAGGGACTAGAAATCAAATCTAGTTCCTTTTTATATTTTTAAATTTAATTAATCTTACTTCTCCTTCTGAAAATGAACAAAGATAAATGTAAATCCAATTAATACAAATAAAATAGCTAGAACAAACCATGCCGTTGATAAAGACGCATTAATACCATAGTTTGCAGCGTCACTACCCACATATGCATTAACAGAATTCTCAATAGCAGTGCCATTTTTATACACAAACATCTTAACAAGTCCCATTAATATAGATAGTATAGATAAAAAATAACTTCCAATTGCTAAATTAATCATCATATCACTCAACTCCCTTTTTATCTTATGTTTATATAACTATATTTACATATATTATAAAATATGTCAATGCTAAAAATAATAATTAATTATTAAAGGAGATTAAATTTTTATGAAATTCAAAGATTTAAAAGAACAAATCCAATCAGGTAATACTAACTTTATTAGTCTTATTAACTTTAATTATGTACCCCTAGCATCTCAACAAAATATAGTTGATAATATTATTGCAATTTGCCTTAACAAAGATGAAAATGGGTTTATAAAAGTAGATTTCACTCTTAAATCTTTATTTAAATCTTTGTATCTCTTAGCCAATTATACAGATATTGAATTTGAAGATTTGTATGATGCAGAGAATAATATTGATTCAGTATTAGCAATTGAGTTTTATGACTTTTGTAAGGAGCATAAAATTATTGAGTTTGTAGAATTGAAATGTGATCTTGATGATTTCAATCATATCTTAGAGGATAAAATTAAACAAGAGATTGAGATTAATAATAGTGTTGCATCTATTTTAAGTCAAGTATTAAATAAAATTGCCTTAAAACTTCCAGCACAAGGAGAATTAGGGGAGTTAATGAAGGGCATCCCTAGTATCCTTGCCAATTTTAACAAGTCTACTAAACCATCCAAAAAAACTCCAACACCAACACCAAGAAAGACAAAGGCATAAGGAGGCAACTTTAAATGCCTAAATTTGATAGTATTAAACAATTAGAAGCGTATTTACTTTTAAAGGTTCAAAAAGCAATGTCAACTACAGTAGCATTAGAAGTTAAACAATTAGAATCAGAGAATGTAAAAGAAGTTGTCTATGAGTATACTCCAAAGGAATATATGAGACGAGAAGATAATGGTGGGTTGTCAGATATTAATAATATGAGCCATGATGTTATTTCTGGAGGAAATATGGTCGTGTTGTCCGTTGATAATAATACCATGAGTAATCCAGATTATAACCCTCACGGTAAACCTCCATTTGAATTAGCAGGATTAATTGAATATGGTGATGGTAATGGATATGGGGAATATGATTATTATGGCTCTTCTGATTATCTTAAACCAAGGAAATTTATTGAAAAGACTAAACAAGATTTAGAGTCAGGAAAAGCGAGAGACATATTAATTAAGGGGCTAATCAAAGAGGGAATAAGCGTAATATAATCAGAGGGCAATCACCCTCTATTTTTAATGTAGAGGAGTTGATTAGATTAATGTCGGATATGATTCAAATTAATATACAAGCAATATTAGATAAAAGTTCAGAAGCAACGATATTAGAAAGCATAAAAAACATTCGTACTCAGGTAGAAGGAAAACCATTAACACTCAAAGTTACCACAGACAATGTTGCTCTGAATACCCTAATGGAAAAAATGCAGACTATTACAAAAGAAGCCAGTAAACCAATAGTAATTAATGCAGAGGGTAATATAACTAGAGTAATTACAACTTTTGGAGAAGATTTAACTAAATTTAAGACAAAAGCTATAGAGACTAGCAAGGGGATAGGAGATTTAACAAGAAGTATCCAAACCCTAAATGCTAAAACAGGAGAATATGCCAATTCTACAAAAGTGTCTCAAAATTTAGATCAACAAAAAAATTCTGTTGATAGATTAGAAGCGTCTCAACTTAGATTACTTCAAACTATGGAGAAATTCAAGAATATCCCAGAAGTTAAGCCAATGGTTCAAACTGCTACTAATAGTATTATGGGACTGAATCAAAACTCTACTGCTGTTGATAAACAAGATATTAGTAATCAAGTCAGTGCTATTACTCAGGTAGTGAATAAACTCAAAGAAGAGAAAATGATGTTGGATGAGATAAAAGCGACTCAATTATCTTTATCTCAGTCTATGAGTAAAATGAGGTTCATGCCTGAATTATCCGCTGAATCTCAAGGTTTAATAAATAAAATAGATGGATTGAATCATTCTAATTATTCTATGGAAAGTGTTCAAGTTTTAAAGAATGAGGTTGCTACTTATAATCAATTAGCAACTGAAATAGAAAAAACTTATACTGTTCAACAAAAACAATCATTAGCAATACAGAGTACAACTGAAAAATATAATTTACTCTTTGCTGAAGTTAGAGCAGGAGCGTCTTCCGTTAAATTAACTGAGGAACAAATGACTTTACTTCAAGAAAAATTAAGTGCAATTACTGTTGGGCCAGAGGCATTTAATCAATTAGAATCGTTAAAAACTTTGATGGCAAGCATGAGGTCTGAAACAAATATTAATTTTGTCTCAGCTAGAGATATAGAAAACACGAGATTAGAAAATGTAGAACTACAAAGACAAATTGCACTTTTTCAAGAAAGAAATCAATTGGCAATGAGAAACATTCAAAGTCAATTCGGTAGGTTGTCTCAAACTCCTGCCGTACAATCTCAAATAAGTGCAATCAATGCTTCTTCTGGGTCACTAAGTAATGCTACTGATATAAATGAATTTAGAACACAATCTGCTCAAGTAACGTCTGCTACCAATAATATGAGAGCAGGTCTAAATGAGGCAAGATCAGCATCACATAATTTTGGGTCTGATTTATTAAATAACGCAGTAAAAATGGCACAGTGGACAATTGTTGGAGGTTTGATTTTTGGAACCCTCACAAAAATTAAAGAGGGATTCACATTCATTAACACGCTTGACAAATCTATGACAAATATTTCCATGATAACTGGTATTACAAGAGATTCTGTAATGGAAATGACAAAAGCATATGCAGATTTAGCAACCCAACTTCATTCTACAACTGGTGAAGTTATGAAATCGGCAGAGGAATTTTTAAGGGCAGGTCATACTCAAGAAGAAACATTAAAATTAATTCAATCAGCAACGGTTATGGGAGCAATTGCTGGACAAGATTCCAAATCAAGTGCAGACCAATTAATTGCCATAACAAATGGGTTTAAGATGGATGCTACTGATGCAATGGATGTAGTAGATAAATTAACTACAGTCGATAATATGTCTGCTACTTCAACAAAAGAACTTGGAGATGCGTTAGAACGTACATCGGTTTCCGCACAGATGGCAGGAACTAGTTTTAGTGATTTAGTGTCATACATAGGTACAGTTTCGAGTGTTAGTAGAAAGAGTGCGTCAAGCATTGGTGAAAGTTTTAAAACAATGTTCGCCAGATTCCAAGACGTAAAAGGTGGCAAAAACTTTGATGCTGAAAATCAAGACATATCAAATGTAGAAAGAGACTTTCAAAAATATGCAAATATTTCAATTAGATCAACATCTGGAGAATTTAAAGATTTCTCTGTAGTAATTAATGAATTAAGTAGTAAATGGAATACTCTTTCTGAAGTAGAGCAGTCTGCAACAGCAAAGGCTCTTGCTGGCACGAGACAAAGAGAAAACTTTTTGATTCTCATGAATAACATGGACACAGCATTAAAGCTACAATCTGCTGAATTGGACTCTTCAGGATCAGCAATGACCAGATATGCTGAAAAAAGTAAGAGTACAGAAGCAAGATTGAATGACCTTACAAATGCCATTCAAAAGATTTGGTTGAATCTATTATCGTCTAGTGCCATAAATAGTACAATATCTGGATTTACTGGATTTATTACATCAATTGGAAATACCATATCAGTATTTGGAGGTTTGAACTCTGCCTTGTATTTGGTAATTGCAACTTTAGGAATATTAAAAGGTCAAGCAATTATGGGTACTATTATTGCCATACAGGAATATGCCATATCATTTGGAGTTGCAGAGACAGCCACATACGGACTAGGTGCTGCTTTAGATTTTCTAATGGCGAACCCAATTCTTTTAGCAGTTGCAGCAGTAGTTGCAGTGACAACAGCGCTTGTTGGGTATGCAAATCAACAAGCAAAAATTAAAGAACAATTAGATATAACAACAAAATCACAAATAGATTTTAATTCTGCGATACAACAATTTCAAGATACTTTAGATCCTAAAAAATTAGAAGATGTGGCTACTGCACTAGCCCATATTAAAGACGCTGTAAAATATGATGATACTGTAAAACAGATTCAACAATTAAAAACAGAAATAGATGGTTTACAGTCTAAAAATAGTAAAAACGTTACTGGTGATATAGGTGGGGAAGTTGAGTTAGCTCAGTTAGAAGAAAAGAAAAAGAAACTTGCAGAATTAGAAGGGTCTATAAAACCAGCAACAGAAGACCAAAAGTTATTTGATGAGCAAAAAAAGATTTCTACGGCTTTAGATTATCAATCAGTTGAAGCAGGCAATCAAAAGATTGCTTTAAAAATAAGGGAAAACTCAGCAAATAAACAATTAATTGATAGTTACCAAAAGGTCTATGATAAACTTTCTAAAGGAACAGAGTTAACTAAAGAAGAGTCAGCCTTAAACCAAAAAATGATTGACAAGTATCCTGAATATACAAAAGTATTAAATGATAAAACAGACGCAATTGGCATTAACATTACTATGCTACAGTCCAACCAAACTGCACAAGAAGCACTGGCACTTATTGAGTTCAATGAAATGAAGACAAAAGTTGAATCTAGTAAAATTGCGACTCAAAGTATTATTAATGATACAACTACAAGGATAGAAGCAATCGGTGCAGAGATGAAGGCAATAGAAGCAGCTAATGCACAATTGGCGAGCAACAGTACGCTTACTTATGATGAAAAAATGCATGCTGGAATTCTAAACGATAACGCAACTGCAAATGCTACAGCTATGTTAGCAGAAGCAAATAAAAAACTCAACATGGCAAAGTTGACAATAGGTGCTTATGATACATTAGGTAGTTTAAGTTTTGCCGACTTATCAAAAGCACCTACCAGTAGTAGTTTCAATCCCCCTGATGGTCCTCCTAAAAAAACTCCAGCAGAAACAGCAGCAGAAAAATTAGCAGCCCGTCAAACTGAGACAGGTACATTAAATAGTTCTGCATTCGTCCAACAAATTGAAGATGCAGCAACCAAATTCAACGTCCCTGCTACACTAGTTGACGCAATAATGAAACAAGAATCGAGTTATAATCCTAAAGCATTATCCCCTTCAGGTGCAATTGGGCTTATGCAATTAATGCCCTCTACAGCCAAATCATTAGGTGTGAATCCTTACGATACGACTCAAAATATCGAAGGTGGCACTAAATATATAAAACAATTAATGGATGAGTTCAAGGGCAATATCCCAAAAGCTGTTGCAGCCTATAATGCTGGCCCTGGTGCAGTCCAGAAATATAATGGCACTCCTCCATATGCTGAAACGCAGGACTACGTAAAGAAGGTCATGGCGACATACGACTCTCACAGGATTGGTGCAGATTCACAATCATCCCCAAACTATGTGTCACCTAACCCCAAAGATCAAATCTCTATCGAGGATTCCTTGATTCGCTCATTCCAAACTCAAGTAAACATTACAGCTCAAGAAGAAAAACTCCTTAACAAACAACTTGCGTCTGTAAAATCCGCTAAAGACTACACATCAGAACTCAATATAAGCAACTCTCTCTTGGAAAATCAAACAACACAGGTATCTCAATTAGGAACTTCAACCTCAAAAATTCAGGCTGAGTTTGCAAAGTTATCAACTGCATCTGGTTTTGCAGATACCGCATCATGGTTTGATTCAGCAGGAGAGGCAACTCTTTTATTTCAGCAAAGATATAATGATACATCGTCAGATCTACAAGCAAATATGAAAAACACTTTTGACGAACTTTCTAAACTTCAAAAGGCATATTTAAGCAATAGTAATGCTGTTGATACTCTAAATCTTTCAATTGAAACACTAAAAACATCCCTAACCCAATTAGAAATTGATCAATACAATAACACAATTTCTTCAGTAGACACCCATCTTTCTCAGTCAAAATCGACAATGGATCTCTATAATATCTCTTCGAAAGAGTACACCCAAGAGCAGAAAAATCAAACCCTATCACTAAAAAATAAACAAGATGCAATTGATGAAGAAATTGCTAAAGTTAAAGATCAATTAACAAATACTAAATTAACCGCAGAAGCGACAAATATTTTAATTGATCAAATGTCTAAATTAAGTCTTGATTCAGCTTCAAATAAAAAAGCAATGTCTGATTCATCTACATCACAACTTGATAATCAATATCAAATTCAGCAAAAACAAAACTCTGAATTGGAAACATCACTCTCTCTCCAACTTCAAATTCAAGAAGCAGTTCAACCTAAAAATTATGATATGATAAATGTCATTCTTCAATCTCAAATCTCAGCTCAAAACACTAATCTAACTCAAATTCAACAATCTATAGATGCTACAATTGCTTTAAGAGATGCCACTGATAAAACTTCAGCATCGTGGCAAGTTCTAAATGATAAAGCGTCTGCGTTCCAATCCACTCTACAATCAGCAATGACTACCCTCTCTGCTACCTATAAATCTCAACTTGATAATCAAACTAATTCTCAACTTCATACAGCAGAATTATCTATTTTTGGAGGTCAAACTGAAACTCAGGCAAAACAAGTCCTTCAAAATAAAATGGATTACCAATCAAATTATATCTCAGGTGAAGAAAAAGCAGCATCAATCCTGAGAATTCAAAATCAATTACAACAGGATAACGCTTCTCTAAATCTAGGTGTGATTGACTCACAGAAAAACATTCTTCAATTTAGTCAAGATCAATTAGCAATATTAAATTCAACTGCTGATATAAAACGTTCTGATTTAGATTTAATGGAAAAACAATTACAAATCCAAAAAACTCAAGCAGAATTAGCAAATGAGCAAAATAATAAAACCATTCAGCAATTGACTAAAAAATCTGATGGAACATTTGATTATACTTATGTTGCAGATCAAACTAAAGTATTAGCAACCCAAGGTACTCTTTATCAAGAACAACAAGATTTAGCAAAAACTAAACTTGATAATCAAAATAAAGAAGATCAATTACTCTTGAATCAAAAATCAACTTATCTTGGTAATATTAAAACTGTTGTGCAAAATGCTTTAAATGGTGAGTATGCAGATACATCTGCTTTTAATAATGCAATGTTAAATGCTAATGGTGGATTTCTGAGTAGTATGCAAGGTTCAAATGCTTCTATATGGTCAAATATTTCTAGTAATGTCACTGGTAATATATCAGTAATGCTAAGTGCATATCAAAATTATGTTAGTCAAATGGCTATATTACAAGCGACAGCTAATGCAATTGCAATGTCAAAACTTACTACTCCTCTTGCTGTACCTGCAACATCCTCTTCTAGTCAAAACCTATCCAATGGGAATACGAGAGTATATGATAATGGTCCTAGTGGATGGACTGAGTATAATTCTAGTGGAGTAGCAGTAGGTGCAGGAACTTCTAAAGGCTATTCTACGGGGGGAGAAACTTCTGCAACAGAACTTGCAATTTTGCATGGTAAAGCAGGTGCACCAGAAAGAGTATTATCATCTGAACAAACATCATCATTTAATACTTTAGTTAAAAATCTACCTTCAATTACTACTATAATGGATAAAATCATGAGTGGTATTAAAAATCCATTAACAAATATTAACTTACCTAGTCTACCTGATATTTCAAGTTTTATTAAATCTGCTCAACCTAGTTCAACTTCTCAAACTTATCACATTGATAATATTTCATTTCCAAATATTTTAGACGCGACAGGAATTAAATCAGCTTTAGATAATTTGCCTAGTTATGTATTACAACGTACAACTTAATATTCAATATGGACAGAGTGAAATATCTCTGTCCTTTTTCTTAGTATTGATGAGGTGATTACATGTATGACATTGAAAAAAAGATAACAGATGCTATTGAGATAATGGTTAAAAAATATATAAAAGATTTACAACTTACCCCTCGTCCAATGGCTAAGATAACTTCTGCTAATGGCGATGGAACTTATAATTTAACTTATAATGGTCAAACATTAATTAACATTAAAGGAAGAATTGGAAGTTCATATGTATATGGAGATGTAGTTTATTTAATAATTCCGAATGGAAATCTATCTTCTGTATTCATTGACACTGTGGTCTTGTAAATAAAATAAATTAAATGTTTTCAAGTAATAATATGGTTTCTATATGTGGATTGCAACTGTATATAGAGTAATTAAAGACACCTGCCGATATCAGGTGTTTTTCCCATTGTCTCTTTTAATATCGAAAGGAGAATAATATAAATGTTATTAACTAAAGAGGTTGAAATTAAATTAGGTGGAAGCAATATAAAGCATCTTGAAAATTTAGGATATGAAATACCAAGACATTTTAACAACCATCATAAAAAAATTATGGTTAAACAAGGAACAAAGATTATAGTTAAAACAGAAGATTTGCTTGATGGTGCATATGTATTAGTAGATGTTCAATGTGACGGTTGTGGAGAAATTTTAAAAGGAATGAAATGGAGCAATTACATAAAATATGTACATAGTGATAAAAAATATTACTGTAGAGCATGTGGGACGAGTATATTTGGTGAAGAAAAAGCTAGAAGAACTAGGTTAAAAAATAGTACGTCATTTTATCAGTGGTGCTATATAAATTTACCAAAAGAAGAAGCAGATATAATCATTTCTCGTTGGGACAATGAATTAAATATTGGTAAAGATAATAATAAATTAACCCCACAAGATGTTTCTTTTAGTTCTGCTGGATTAAATGGCAAAGGATATTGGTTCAAATGCTTAGACAATTCAGAACACCAATCAGAACAAAAGTACATTACTAATTTTACAAGTAAAATATCTAAAGAAATGATGACGTGTAATCAATGTAACTCTATATCTATCACCCATCCCCACTTGGTTAAATATCTCATTAATAAAGAAGACGCTTATAAATATTCTATGGGTTCTCATATAAATATTGCTATGAAATGTCCTAAGTGTGGGTATGACAAAGAACTTAGTTTTAATAAATTAATATATCAAGGTTTTGCTTGCCCTCGTTGTTCTGATGGAAAACCATACCCAGAGAAGTTTATGTTTAATATGTTAGAACAATTAACTGTGAAGTTCCAAACCGAATTGTCAAAAACAACTTTTGAATGGTGTGATAAATACAAATACGATTTTTATATAAATAGATATAATATTATTATAGAAACTCACGGTATACAACACTATAAAGAATCTAATTGCAGTTGGCAATCATTAGAAGAAATACAAGAAAATGATAATAATAAAGAATCGTTAGCTATAAGAAATAATATAAATAATTACATAGTTGTTGATTGCAGAAAATCAGAAATAAATTTAATAAAAGATAATATCATGAAGTCCGATTTACCAAGACTATTAAACTTCAAAGAACCAGACATAGATTGGATCAAGTGTCATGAGTATGGATGTAACAGTATGGTAAAGGTCGCATGCGACTTATGGAATAGTGGAATCAAAAGCACTTTAGGAATATCTAAAGAATTAAAAATGGATAGAAGTACAATTATAATATATTTAAAACGAGGTGTGGAATTGGGTTGGTGTGATTATAACATATACATTATTAGAAATTAATTATAATACAAATAAAGAAGGGAGGTTAATTTATGTCTTTAACAATTCCCCAAATCTTAGCTATATCCCCCTTTGATTCTACTCAATCACATACTATAAATTTTCAGGTTTTATCAGGTGACCAATGTACAGGAAATATTTTGACTGTCTACAATAACTCAAATAACGCAGTTGTTTTTACAAATACAATCTCCTCATTAATTTTAAGCCATATAATACCTGCAAATTCTTTAGTAAATGGTACGACATATAAATGTACAATCCAAACAAAAAATGCTCTTAATCAAACATCAAATGCTTCTAGTTCTATAGTTTTTAAATGTTTATCTCCCGCTATAATAACTTTTACAAATATAGTTTCAGGAAAAGTTTACAATCAAAATGTTACATTTTCAGCAACTTATTCTCAAAATCAGTCAGAATTACTTCAGCAGTACGAGTACTTTATTTTTGACAGTAATAAGATTTTAATTCAATCTTATCCTGTTCAATATGCAGATGGTTCTCAACCACTAACACAACTGATAGAAAATCTTGAAAATAATGTAGTTTATTATGTCCAGATACTTTCAATTTCAATAAATGGTCAGTCTAGTGACTCTGGATATATTCAATTTACACCGAATTTCATTGTGCCTTTATTGAATGCAACTTTAATAACTCAAAATGTTAAAGAAACAGGCTCGGTACTTATCCAATCTAATATTGTTCAATTAATTGGAACAATGACTTCTGGAACTCCAACCTATACAAATTCAACTTGGATTGATTTATCAAATAGTCAAGTAACTTTTGATACTGGCTTTAGTTTACCGCAAGACAATTTCTGTCTGAAATTATGGTGCAAAAATCTCCCCAATGATGTTATACTTTTAACTTTGAATTCAACTTATGGGAAGATTGAATTTCAGATTTTTGGCAATCAGTTACATGCAATGAGATTTAGTAATACATCATCCGTTTTAGCACATTTTGCTTCTAATGCTCTAGTTATAGGAAATAATATTCCATTTTTAGTATATGTAAAGTCAGTAGGGGGTTTGATGGATTTGAGTTTAACTTTAACCTAAAGGAAGTGATTAAGATTTTAATTGGTTTTGATGTGTACGGATATAATGCAGGGGCAATATTTTCTACAGTTGTCCCTATGATTAATTACACAAGTGTAAAAATGGAGAATATGATTGCTGATGATGTATATATAACTGAAGATACAAATATGACAAACTCTACAACTCAACCTACCTCATGGTCTAGTTTAGATGTTTTGAATTGTAATTTTCAAAATACACTTGAGGGTGGAAGTGTAACAGGAAATGGAGAAACAGTTACTTCTGTAGTAATTAAAAATAGAAATACAAATGGACTTGAGTGGAATACCGTTGCTACCATTCCATATGTCGCTGGAAGTGATATTTTATTTGAGTATGAAGATAGGTATGTTCAAACGGGTGCTAGTTATGAATATGTATTAATTCCATTTGTCAATGATATACAGGGCATAACTTCTCCTTCAAACTCTATCGTAAAAGTAGACTTTGATGGTACATTTTTAACAGACAAAAATAATAATTATAAGTTAATTTATGATATGGAAACTGGAAGTATGACTAATAATATTTCCGTTCATACATTCACCCCTTTAGATAGTAAATATCCCATAATTCAATATGGTGATCTGGACTACGTTTCAGGAAAAATCACTTGTAGGCTTATCTCAACTTCCACATTTGATTCTGGTGGAGTAGTTGATATTAATCAAGAAGTTGTTTTGAGAAAACAATTATTAGCATTTATTAAAAATAAACAGGCTAAACTTTTAAGAACTCAGCAGGGAGAATTTCTTCTATGTAGCATTGTTGATAATCCTACTGTTAGTTTCAAAGATGCTGGAATTCCTATAGCTTCTGTCGATTTTGGGTTTGTGGAATGTGGTTCCACTGATTCTGATTCACTCAAAAAATTTGGTTTATAGATAATAATAAAATTAAATATGGTTGTTTAATTGGGTTCGAAACCAATTAGATGTAAAACATTGAGACTCATGCTGTTACATGAGTCTCTTTTGCCATTTATAAAACTTTTTAACAGAAAAGGAGAATGTGATTATGGGATATAGAATAAAAGATTTAACTGGGAAAATATTTGGAAGGTTAACAATTGTTCAATTAGATACGGATAGAAATAAAGAATATAAAAATAAAACTGGGAAGAGTAAAATTTATTGGTTTTGTAAGTGTAGTTGTGGAAATAAGGAATTAGTAAGTAAATCTTCATATAATCTAAAAGATGGGGGAACGCAATCTTGCGGTTGTTTACAAAAAGAAAAAAGTTTAGAATCTAGTAAATATAGGGTTAAACCATTGGAAAAATATAAACATGTAATTGGTGAAAGATTTGGAAAATTAGTTATAACTGAATTAATATCAAAAAGTAAATTAGGGTTGATAGTTAAATGTGAATGTGATTGTGGGAATAAAGACGTAAAGAATAAAAATTATAAAGTATTAAAAAGTGGTGGTTCTATTTCTTGTGGTTGTATTCAGATTGCAAGTGCTAGAGAGCTTGCTAGAAAATTAGGGAAAAACAGAACTAAATCATTGGAAGATTACAACTACTTACTTGGCAAAAAATATAACATGTTAACTATAACTGGGATTATTGATAAGGTATATGATAGAAATACTCAAATTCATGTAAGGGTAAAATGCGACTGTGGAAACGAAAAAACAGTATTATTACACGCTATAACTCACAATGGAACAATGTCATGTGGATGTAAATTAGGTAGTTTATTACAAGATAAAATATCCAATTATCTAGAAGATGAATTAAATTATAAAGTGTTACACGAAGGGGAATGCTCTTTAACAATTGTCAATTCAAGGACTAATAAAAAACTAAGGTTTGATAATGAAATAACAATTGGTGATAAAAAACTTTTGATAGAGTGTCACGGGAAACAGCATTATGATTTGCAATATAAAAATAGTTCATGGATAGGTAATTTAACCCCTGAAGAATATTTGCATAAGCAAAAATTATACGATAGATATAAGCGTATATTTGCTAAATCACAAGGATATTATTTTCTTGAAATTCCTTTTACATCGGATGATTCAGAAGAAACATATAAAAAATTAATAGATGATAAAATTGCTTCAATTATAAATAAATAAAATTAGTGAGGTGGTGAATATAGATAAATGATTATTACACAGGATCAAATTAATGCTTGTTTACAACCAATTCGCATTCTACATATCCAAGTAGACTTGCTTAACAGCTCCTTTGCAATTATAAATTCTCTTTCTGGAAAATCAACAGATGGCTCAATTTCATTTGCTATTAATACAGCAAATAGGAGAACTGGATCTTTAACAATGATTGCAGAAAATAATTCATTATTTCCTGTCAAGGGGAGCAATATTTGGTTCAATAACATGGTAAAAATTACAATAAAATTAGAATATATGGGCGATTTAACTCCTTATAATCAAGGAATTTTCTTGGTAAAAGATTGTACTTTTTCATATGCAAATGATGGTTCAAAAATAGCTTCTTTTACCTTAGTTGATCTTATGAGTAACCTCAACGGAGATTTAGGGGGAAATCTTACCAATGAAACAAGGCTACTCGCCCAGTCCACGAATATCACGACTGCGATCATAGCCACTTTAACATCAAACCTAATTGGGAGATTTAATATTAATTCTATAAAAATAAACGATAATCAAGATGCTCTCATTCCTTACGACCTTACACAAACTCCAAACTCAAATATATATGCTTTAATAAAACAGTTGAATGATTTATATATGGGTACAGAATTTTTTTATTCTGAAGATGGTTATTTTACATTGCAGAAAATTCCTACATTAATTTCAGACGCAATTGCATTTGACTTTACAGGCATAAATATATCATCCTCTTATGAAAACAAAATGGATTTCTCCCTAGTCAAAAATTGCATGTATCGGTGGGGGAGAATTTTAGATTCTGGAGAACAAATATATGGAGTCTATCGCAATACCTTCTCAACAACTACATATGTAGAAATGGTATCCATCTCGACAAAAATAGATGGTGATATCTGCTATATAATAAATGAAAACTTATCCTATGTTTGGAATACATTAACATCAGTATGGACAGTATTAGATTTTAATGTTAATCCAACTTACAATGTTACAAATATTGGAGAAAAAAAAGATGTAATTTCAGATACAAATATCTACACTAATGAACAGGCTTTGTTAAATTGTCAATATAGTTTATTTCTCAACAATACTTTTGGTCAAACAATAACAATCAGTGTAATTCCCCTCTACTTTCTAGATATCAATAAAAAAATACATATGAATTTACCTGAAAAAAACATAGTAGGAGATTATAGAATAACTAAAATATCTACACCATTAAAGATAGATCAAGAAATGCAAATAGAAATGGTACAAATTTTTTATTAATAGTAGAAATATTTTATTAAAGTTTAGAAATGGAGGTTATTTAATTGGCTTATAATAGAAGTACATTTCCTGACACAATAGACCAAATTCCTTATAAATATACGCTTCCAGCGTCTCTCCTTGCTTCTGCTCAACAATATCAAGATTTAATAGTTAAACCAAATTTGTCATCATCAGACCAAATCATTTTAACAGGGTTACAAACTCAATTAGCACCATATTTATCGGATGTAGAAACTTGGAATAAGTTTGTGGATTGTATTTTAGGAATGGAAAATTTCATAACTAATGAAGTGGTTGGGTTTATAGATACTAAACAAAATCAGTTCAATGCAACTTTACAAAAGTTTAGTAGTAAAGGAAGTTTCAGTACAATTACAACATACCAGCAATGGAATACAGTATCTTTTGGGAATCAAACTTATATGTCTTTACAAGATAGCAATTTAAACCATACTCCAACAGGCACAACAGATTTATGGTGGCAATTAATGGCTGTTCAAGGTGCAACTGGATTAACCGGAGCAAATGGATTGGGACTTTCATATGTTGGTAATTATAGTATAGGAACTGCTTATTACATAGGAAATGCTGTAAATTATAGCAATAATATTTACTATTGTATTAATTCATGCACAGGGGTCACACCTACTAATGCTAGTTATTGGACTTTATTCTTGTCTAATGCAGGAATTGTAATACAAACAACGGTTCCAACTTCTCCATATACAAATTTAGTATGGGTCGATTCTTCTACGTCTCAAAATATTATGAAATATTGGAATGGTACTGTATGGGTTGTTTTTGGGAATACAGCTAGTAATATTACTATTGCGGATGCAGGAAATATAATATCTGCTACAACCGTTGAAGGTGCATTGCAAGAAATTGCAGGTAACGTTAATACCAATACCACAAACATTGTAACTAACACTTCTAATATTACTACTAACACTACTAATTTATCCGCACATTTATCAGACTCGACATATCAACTCGCAACAGGAACAGCAACTGCAATTACTCTCACAAGTGTAACATTAACAAACTTATATCCCAAAACATTTATTGCTTCTGCAAATAATAATGCTTCTGCAACGACGATAAATACTAAGCCATTATATAAACCAAATACAACAACTGCCCCTACACTAATTTCAGGAAAAGCATATACAATTTGGTATAGTACAACTGGTTCATGTTTTTTTATCAAAGCTAGTGCTGAAGGAACTGCTACTCAGGCACAAGTACTAGCAGGTGTGCCGTTTAGTAATGAGAATGACACTGGATTGGTTGGGACTATGGCGAATAATGGTTCTCCAACTGCTACTATAACTACTCAAGGTGGGACAGTTAATGTTCCTGTTGGTTATAGTCCTAGCGGAACTGTTACCGCAAATATAACTAATTTAATTGCTTCAAATATTGTAAATACTGCAACGGTTGGCGGAATTACGGGTACTGCTAGACCATTAGTGCTTTCCGCAGGAGCGTTAGTGTTAGATAACACAGGATACGGAGTTCCCTTGACTTCTTCCGCAACACTATACGGCAGGACTTACACTGTAAACTTTTCTGGTACTGTTAGACTAGGAATGTCTTTGTATGCTTTTAATGTAGCTACTATTGGATATTGCCAAGTTTATAAAAACGGTGTTGCAATTGGTATTTTAGAGTCGGTTGTTGGTAATGCTGGAACTGTAGTATTTACACAAGATTTAGCATGTTCCTATGGGGACGTTTTCACATTTAAAGCCTATTACAGCGGAAATAGTTCATCTAATTTTACAGGGTGCTCAATTGGTATTGCAAACCCTACCACTATTGCATAAGAAAGTAAATTAAGGATGACGAATTTACTAAAGACGCAGAAAATATGTAATAATGCGAGTTGATCTAAATATCGTTTTCCAAATCAAATCACAGTTTATAGGATTTTCATGCTAGGGTTATGTAGCATAAATAACATACGAAAGGTGACTAATTCCTATGATTACTAAAATTCAATATACAGACCAAGTAAATAGACAAATTATTCTTAATGCAAATATGGATAAGACACTCACGGAAGAACAAAATATTACTGAGGGGAATTTTTTAATATTCTCAGACTTGAGAATTGAAGGAACTGACTTGCGACAAGTTCAACAAGATAAAATATCTCAAATTACAGACTTATATAATCAAAAACTTGAAGCAGGATTCACATCTACTGCAACAGGAAACGTCTTTGGTTATGGTTTGACAGATCAAATGAAGTTTATGCAATTAGCGATTTTAGTATTAAGTAATATAGCGGTATTCCCATTAAATATTCCTGCAAAAGATAGTAAAATTATCAGTCATACTCTAGCACAATATAATCAGCTAGTTGCTGACATAGCAAATTTTGCCCAAAATCAAAATGCTAAAGAGCATGGTTACATCAATCAAATAAATTTGTGTACTACAAGTGATCAAGTTAATGCTGTAGTAATTGCGTTTTAATTCAATCCCTCACGAAATTACGTTTTTAATTGCTTTTAAGGTCTGGAAAATGTATTGAAAAGAGAGGTGTATTTTTACACTTCTCTTTTATTATATCAATTTGAGGAGTTGATTTTACGAAGTATCAAATATATAAATCTATTTCTCCTTCCACTCATCAGATTTATCAAAACAGTGGCAAACAAATAACAACAAATATAATTAATATGAATAATTTACTTGGAGATGTTTTAGATCAAGGTAGTGAAGGAAGTTGTAGTGCATTTTCTTATCTTGAATTTCGTAGAGCATTATTAGCACAAGCAGGGTTAGTAGGAAATTGGATTGATCCATCAGAACAAGCACAATATTATGAAGAAAGAAAGATGGAAAACATAGCAATCAGTGAAGATTCTGGTGCTTCATTAGAAGATGCTTTATATGTAGGAGAACAATTTGGAGTTCTGCCTTCTCAAAGTGACCCATATACATCTGAGACTTTTGAAATTGAACCTCCTAGTAAAGATTGGGATGTTTTATTAAAACTTAATCCTAAACAAGTACAAAAAATTAATTCAGACAATGTATTATCTGATATTATTGATGCACTGAATAATAATCATCCGATATATGCAGGAATCACCATATTTGGTGAACTTGAATCTGAAGAAGTTGCAAATACTGGAATCTTGACTATGCCCAATTCTAATTCCCAAGAAATGGGAGGTCATGCAGTTGTATTTTGTGGACTAGACAATAATGCAAAAATGATTCTTGTAAGAAATTCATGGAGTAAAAATTGGGGTATTAAAGATCAAGGTTTTGAAGGATGTTTTTGGATGCCATTTGATTACGTTCAATATTGTTCAGATGCTTATGTTGGTTTTGCAGATGAAGTATTCGTTTAAATTTAATATAGAGGTGAAAAATAATGTTACCAATTCAAAAACTATTAATTAATTATAATTCTACAGCAAGAAGTGAAAGTCCAAAATTTATCATAATCCACGATGTCGGTTCTGTGTCTTCAACTGCAAAAAATAATAGAGATTACTTTGCAGGTGGCAACAGAAATGCAAGTGCAGATTTCTTCGTGGACTCAACAAATATAATTCAAACAATAGACTACCATACAAGATATTCGTGGGCAATAGGTGATGGTAATGGTATATATGGGAAAACAAATGGTAATTCATTATCAATTGAAATGTGCTTGGAAAGTAATGGTATGCCATCCGCACAGACTATTCAAAATACCTTAGATTTGGTTAAATATCTAATGAATGAATTGGGGATATCTATTGATAATGTACAAAGACATTATGACTGTAGTAGAAAAAATTGTCCCGGTTCATTCTCAGCAAATAATTGGTCTTTATGGTATGAATTTAAAGCAAGGTTAAGTGGAAGTTCTACCCCATCACGCTCTCTCCCCTCAGATCCAACTCCTATTCAATCATCTTTGAATTTTTCTTATTCTAATAATGCAAAAGTGATAAATACTGATTTATATGTGAGGGATATTAATGGTACTGTTTTAGCAGGGCATTATGTGAGTAATAATGACAATATCACAGTGCTTGATGTTAGTGGCTCAAGGCAATTAGTTTTGGTTGAATATCCTACAGCAAGTGGAGTTAAAAGCGGATATATTTCTAATACGGTTGCTAATATTCAATATTATAATCAAGGTTTATGGCATAATGGTTCGACTACAGAGCAAGTGTTAGATGAGAATGGTGGGAAATTAGGGTCTTTAGATGCTAGAGAATCTGCTACCCCATTGTATCGTAAGAATGGTAAATTGCATGTTGTCTATAATATTGCAGGACATATCAATGGTAAGAGTGGATATGTTGTTTATAATGGAGGATTTAGTAAATTCTAATAAAATATAAAAGAAATAAGTGGACTTGTTTACCCTGCAAGCCCACTTCTAAGCATACCTTTCTGACAAGATTTGCTTAGTTGTATTTATTATATCACATTGAAAGGGGATGTCAAGTTTATGTCTATGGAAGGTGGAATGTTGATAATGTTAGACGAAAAACAGGTTCAGTCTGTACTTGATGGTCATTCTAAGATTTTAGAGGAACATTCGGAAAAAATTCAGGGTATTTTAATTGATAATGCCATTGTAAAAGAGCAACTGAGTAGCATTAGAACGCAAATGAGTGATGTTAAGGAAATAGTTACAGAATTTAGAACTAATTATTTACAAACAACATCATCTATGGCTGGAACACTGAGTACATTAGTTATCAACACTAACAATCAAAATGCAGATATAACTAAAAATAATAATAACAACAAGACATCAATTGTAATTAAAGTTCTTGGAATTATTGGAGCCTGTTTAGCAGGATTTTTAGCTGCAAAGTTTGGTTTAACTATTACACTATAAGATCATATAAAATATAATTAGAAAGGATAATCAAGTGACAGATAAAATTGTTCAAGAGCATTTAGAAACATTAAATGTAAAAGCAGTTATGGTTACTCCCTCTCATCCAGACAGAGTAGAAAGTGCAGAATTTCGCAAGTCTAAAGAAAGACTTAAAGAAGATGGACATTACAAATGTTTTATCTGTGAGAAAACTGACAATATCCAAATACATCACTTCGCAGTGGAATATTCAGAGCAAGAATTAGCAGACTTAGATAAAGTAAAAGAGTTTGTCGAGACGTTTGATATATATGGATATGGAAAATTATTAAAGAACAAACCTCTTACATCTGTCGAAGATTGTCGATGCCTTATGGCAGTTTGTCAAGAGCATCATACTGGCACAGATAGTACAGATGGTGGAACTTCAAGTTCAATTCATGGGCTTCCATTTCCCTACTGGATTATGCAGAAACTAGCAAAAGATGGATTAGATCCTATTCCACAAGAGGGAGAGACAATCGAGTTCGTGGAAGAAAAAATTAAGGAATTTATTGATAAGGAAGTTTCAAATGAACAAATTAAATGATTGGCTTGCAGTAAAAATCACAAAAGGTATGGCAAATATGTGGTGTGCATATATCTTTTTAATTTGGAGTCTAGTTCCTCTATTATTCCCACAAGCTCAAAACATAGTTTTTTATGTTTCAGGTGGTATTATTCAATTGGTTGCATTAAGTTTAATTATGGTAGGTCAAAATGTTTTAGGTAGAGAAGCAGAAAAGAGAGATATTGAAACACATGATACTGTAATGTTAGAAATGAGTTTGATACGAAGTGAACAAGAATTAGCAAAAATACAAAGAACAAATGCGGACATCCATAGAAATGACCTAAGATTAATCCTCGAAGAATTAAAAATAATAATGACAAATAAATAAATAACTAGGAGATGGATTTACATGGATTTTCAAACAGTCTTATATAATTTATTACTCACTATTATCACAACGGCAACCCCTTTGCTCGTAGGTTACGCTGTAGTTTTTATTCGTCAACATCTTTCAGCTCAACAATTAAATACTGCTAAAGTCATCGCTTCAAATGGCGTTGTTTTTGCTCAACAGGTTTCAAAAGATTTAAATTTAAATAATGAAGCAAAATTTAATTCTGCACTAGCGTCTGCAAAATCTTTGGCATCGAAATATGGTGTAAAACTCTCCGACGAACAATGGAAAAATTTATTAGAACCTGCTTACAACGAACTTAAAAAGGGTTTGAATGAAGTAGCTGATACAAATGTACCCTCTGTTAATTCTGACTCAATACAGCCATCAATTGACGTAATTCCTACTATTCCTGAAGTAACCGAAAACTCTGTAACCCCTGCTATCACTAGTATTGAGCATATTCCTGAAATCACTCCAATTGTTGATAATTCTCCTATTTCCACCATACCAGTGGTAACATCTACTGTTACGGATGCAATTACAGCACAAATTACTTTACTTGCTCAAACGACTGCTAACACAATAATTACTAATATTGTTAATCAAACAATTGTAGAGGCATTAGCTAAAGCAACTCAAATTTAATTATTAAAGGGGAAATAACCATGATTAATATTTTTGAAAGAATTTCTAATTTATATACAGATAAATGTATTGATTTATATTTTTTATTATTAAAAACATCTCACATATCCGTTCTAGACTTCCACATCAAATAACATAACCCTTTAAAAGTCAATTTTTATAGGGATTTATAAAACTTGAAACCCGCATGAGAGCAGGGTTGTACTTTAAAGGAACAAGTAGTAAATATGTAAAAGAGAGTGATTTTTTTGTCACTCTCTTAATTTGTGTTCAACTAGAATATAATAATCAAAAAAGAAAGGGTGAATTAATATGGGAAGCAATTCAGGAATGATAAATTGGGTATTTCAAAATTCAGCAACAGCAATTGGAGAAGGAAATATTTTAGGTGTATCTTCAGGTATGGTTACAATGAATATTGAAATTAAAGGTACAGGAACTAGTACAGTAACATTTGAGGGGAAAAGTCTATCAGATGGAGATTGGTATCCTATAATGGGATGTAATTTAACTGATTTGAGTTTAGTTACAAGTACGGCAATTAAAGGTGGTTTGTGGCAGATATCTTTAGATGCTTTATCTAATTTTAGAGTTAGAGTATCTGATTTTGTGAGTGGAAATATTTCTGCATTTGGTAGAGTAGTAAATTGAAGTTATGAAGATATTTAATATTAAATAAGCAGTTAGAATCTAAGAATTTTAAGGAGGAGTTAATATGAGTATGGATTTAATTTCAAGAGCACTAGCTCAAAAGGCTATGAATCAACAAACAAGTGGGGTGACTCAAGAACAGCGTCTGTCGGATAAGGCTGATTATGCGATATATGTCACGCCTGAAATGTACGGGGCAATCGGAGATGGCATAACTGATGATAGAACCTCAATTCAACAGGCACTTGATTCGGGGAAAACTGTATATTTTAATAGTTCAAAAACTTATCTTTGCAGAAGTACATTAAATGTAACGGGAATAACAGGCAGACTATATTTTAATGGCTGCACGTTGAAAAAAGGTTGCTATAATCACCTTATTAATTTTGATAATATGGCTAATTTTGTATTGTCTAATGTTAATATTTCTGATGATGGGCTTAGTGAGGGCGGTGTTATTAGAGGTTTAAACCTTTTTAACTTTACCATGTCCAACGTGCATATAATACAGACAACAACATTTGTGGTTAATGGTGGTTGGTGTATTACATTATCGGGCGAAAATATTAATATAAGTAATATATATCTTAATAATTTTGAATGTGGTAGATGGTTTGACGGTTTTCATTTTGGGTATGTAAAAAATTTATTCATGGATGATCTTACTATCTATAGTGGCGATGATTCTATAGCTTTTTTTCAGCAGGTAGCAAATGGAACCTTTACGTTTACAGGTGCTGCAATGAATACACCGAGCGAAAACATATTCGTATCCAATTGTGTAATTAAATCTAAAATGGCCAATGGAATTAGGATAGGTTGCGATGATAGTGGGCTAGGGACAATCCCTTTACATTGTGTGCGAAAAGTTAAATTCCAGAACATACAAATATTGCCCGATAGTAAATATTGTGTAAGGTTTGAAGACCTACGATCAGCAACCACTAATAAGTACGATGATTTAATTTTTGACAGTATAACTTTTAAGGGTACAAATACAACCGATTACGCACCAATATATTTTAATGGGAAGAATTTCATAGATACAATTACTTTTAAAAATTGTAAATGTGACGATTCGACATCTCTAACCTTTGCTAATCTTTCATTTAACGCAATCGCGAAAGTTATTCTTTCAAATCTTTCACTAAACAATACCATTGAGAAAGGGACTATCCCTTTTATTTCCGCAGTAAATTGTGGTGAAATTAATATTGTTGATTCCCATTTACAGTTTAATAGTGGTAGTCGGCTATATGTAGCTACGGGTGTTGAAAAGACAACTATAGAATCATCAATAATTAAAATTACTGGGTCATCCTATGCACCACTTTTATTCTCTGCTTGTACAGCAACTATGCAAATTATAGTGAGAAATTCAGTATTATCTTGTGTCGGTGATGTAATATTTAGACACAATACCTGGGCAACAGGGATAACTAATATATCCAGTATTGAACTAGTAAACAGTAGTATATCGGGGTACTTGTTGAGTATCTATAATGCTATCTTTAATCCTACAACAGCAATAAAAATATTAAATGATAATGTTTTAGCGTCAACAGGTGTTACAGGTGTTTCGATAACGCCCAACGGCACAATACAAGTTAAAATAAACGGTGTCACTCGTAACTTGCTTTATTCTAATAGTTAGTGTCGTAGTTGACGCATTATACGACATAAATTAATAATGCGTAATCGCTTTTAGAGAGTATACTTATATACTCTCTAAAAGCGTTGCCAAACATATAATATATTTTATTAACTACAAGACAATGCCCTTTAAAATATAAATTTCGTGCTAATTTTAGTCATTTTTAAACCTCTGAAACCCGCATGGATACAGGGTTGTACTTTTTAAGTATGACTCTTATTTTGGGTTAAATTCCTAAAATTCCAAAATCATCCACCAGAAAAAAGTACGCTCTGAAATTAAATATATTTTATCCGTTAAGGTGGTGTTGCTTTTGTAACAACAAATTCTTGTTGAATTAAACTATAAATAATAAAAGGAGGTTTATATAATGGCTGAAGGTTGGACTATTTACGCAAAAACTCAACAAGTCAATGCAATTCCAAGTTCTTTAAAAGTAGACTTATGCGATATTAACGGAACAGTTTTAACGTCTATCACAGCACAGGGTTACATACAAGGGAATATAACAATTGGTGTAGCAGACGGAAATGCAAAACGCTACAACACTACTCCACAAAAATGGGCAGATACCACTACAAGTTGGGGTTCCCCTACTCATTTAAAATTTACTGATGCGTCTAATAATGTATGGGGATTATTTCCTATTACAGTTACATCAGGAACAATGCCAATTGGAGATATTACGGAATACGCAAATATTGCAATTGGTCAAATTATATTCGGTTAATATTTAAAAACAATTTAAAAAACAATGAAAACAGCCTTAAAATAGGGCTGTTTATTTAATTTGAAGGAGTGTGTTTTAAAATGGCAGGACAAATTTCAAATGCAGGAGAATTTACAGCTTTATCAACACTTTTCCCAACTACAGGTACTACTTATGCTATGTTACTAGCTCCAACGAATGGGGCATGGGTGATTGATGATACAACGACATTGGCTACCGCTGTAACATATGAAGTCACTGACACAGCCTATGCGAGAAAACCGATTGCATGGACAGCACCAGCTCTTAATGGCGTAACTGGTTCAATCGTTAAGAACTCTGTTGATATTAACTGGACTGCATGGGCATTAGATCAACCAATAACAAAGAAAATTGCAATGATGGCTATTGTCGATGCGGTGTCAGGTAGTACGGGGAAAGTCTTGGCTTATTTCATTCTTGCTTCTGGATCAGAACTTGCACCAACTGCGACTCAACCTGTAAAAATACTTGCTAATCAGTTGACTATATCGCTTAACTAGACTTTTTAAGGGCAGGATAATCTTGCCCTTTTCCTTTAAGGGGGGTGAACATGCTTTGGCAGTATTTACGATACAACCTCAAACTTTAGCATCAAGCAAAATGGCTTTTGTAGTGTTAGGTTATGATGCTTATGACACAACACAGTCAACAACAGTTAATCATGCAAACCAGATTACATTGGGTGACTTAGCTCAGAGTGTATGCATAGACCCTGAAGATCCACCACAATATGAATACTGGGACAGCCATTATCAAGCTTATATTCAATTTGATCTAACAGGAGTAACTGGAAATGTTGTGTCAGCGGTGCTTAGTCTCTACCCAATAGGCAATGCTGATACACCAATGTCAGTAGGCGTAAAAGCGGTAACATCAGCATGGAGTAAGACCACGATAACTGGTGCAACGATTCCAACTAATGAAGCTACTGAATATGGTTATGGCTTAGTACCCAACTTAGGAGCATGGAAAGATTTTGATGTCACTCAAATTGTTGGCAGAATGGTTGCAGGAACTTTAGTCAATAACGGTTTTGTAATCGGCACACACGCAGTTTCAGGAACATCAAGTACTGTTTCCACACGCAATGCCGATGAATTCCCTAATACTACTATTTATCAGTGTCCTAAATTAGTAATCACCACAGGTATAACAACCCCTACAATTAGTAATGCTAATATAATATCTGCATCTAACATCTCGCTTGCGTTTGTTACTATTCCACCAAGATTAACATTTCCTGTAATGGCGATATCATCTAGTTCAATTATAACTGTGGGATTTGTTGGGTCTGTGACTCCCCTTGTCTTTAGTGCCACCATTCAGTCTGCTTCTCAGGTTGCATTGTTGCTGATAGCAGTACCTATACTCACCTTTATAGCATCCCTCGCATCCCAATTCTCAGTACAACTTTCAATACGGATTGTAGTAGCAGGCTATTTTATACTAAAAGGGCATGTTGCTATAGGTGGGGTTGCAGTCATAAATGCCAATGTGAGAGTTCTGTCAGATGATGGATCAAAGGTATTCTCTTCAACTACAGATGTTTCAGGGAATTATGAAGTGGCAGTAAATACAGCAGGAATATATCATATGCTTTGCTATAAAAAGGATACTGACGGAAGTGTGTATTCTTCAGTTAGCCAACCATATATAAACGTGGTGGCAGTATGATTATCACAGTTGAGTTAAAAAGAAGAGGTAATAATCCAGTTAGGGGAATTATTCAGATAGGCGACCAAGCCAAAGATACTATAGGTGGTAAAGCATCCTTTGACATTACAGAAGGTCAATATACAATTAGAGGTCTTGCAATGGGCTATCACTTTGAATCAAAAATAATACAGGTAGTTGGTGATGCGGAAGTGGTAATAGAAGCGAGGTGATTACCAATGACAAGTGAAGAAATCCAAATACTGCACGATAGAATTGTAGCGGTTAAAAATAAATACTCTTCAGAAATTTTAGCCATCAAAGGTGTTAATACTGTAGGTGTTAAAGTCTTTGAACAAACTATAACGGTATACGTGCATGATGCGACTCCCGAAACATTGCTACTTATACCTACTGAACTAGACGGGTTTCCAGTGGAATGTCAAGGTGTGGGTGAACCACAGCCTTCTGGATTGCCTTGGATTGATACGGCAATACAACACCATAGACCTGTAATAAGCGGAAGATCCGTTGATACGCCTTTAAATAGTGGTAGTGGGACTATAGGCGCAACGCTGTGGAGCAATAGACTACAAAGAGAAGTAGGTATTTCATGCCATCATGTACTAACTTCATATAATCAAGGATTTATAACCCAAAACTCTAACAACTCTGTAGATTTTACGGTAGTGACTGGGGGCGTTCCCTTCGCAGGGGTAGACTTTCAAGATTATTTTTTGAATGATACTCTTAATGTCTCTCCCTATGATGCCAACAATTATAGACATCGTTGGAAAAGATATTATCTTGCCAACGAAACAGGGGCTAACTGGACTAACTATCTTTATGGTGCTGATTATGGGCATCCGAATGGTACAGTCCATATCAACTCTATATCTCCAACTTCAGCGAAAGTTGGAGATATAGTTACCCTTGCGATTAAAGTGGGTGGCAAAAGACGCGGAGCCAGTGACATCTTATTTAATGGTGTAAAGGCTAAGATCAAGTCATGGAATTATACATGGGACGCTAATGATCCTGTAAATCCTATTGGTGTTAAACCTTACTACACAGGTGATATTTTTGAGTTTATCGCATTAGTTGAAGCATATGTTCCAGATATTCCACAAGGGCCAATTCAAGTTATAGCTAATATTGAAGGAGAAACTGTCTATAATGCTTCAAGTAGTGACACTGGTGGGTATCCTACAGTTAATCAAATAGGAAATATTGCCGACTACTATCCCTTTACAGGTGTAGATGATAAAGATACTGCGATAATGACATACCACCCTGATGTAGCATTAAAGAATGAACAAATTATGCAATCCGCAGTATCAGATAGTTATGGTATTCAAACTGCATTGGGGTTTATTAACTCTGTTCCCTATCATGGTACTGGGTCAAACGATGTGTTTCAAGACGGTGCAAATGACTACTCTTTAAATGGGTTAGGAAATTGTTTTCCAAATAGAGAGTACAGAACACAGGGTTGTTATAGGGGTGTCGTTTACGAAGGTATGGTTGTCATGAAGACTGGACGATCAACAGGTACTACCTTTGGAATAGTTAATGATGTTTCTGCCAATCAAACGTACTACATGAATAGTAGAGAATATTATTCTATTGATTATGGGGGTGGTAACCCCTGCGTAGAGTCGAATCTAATGACTTGTTACGAGAATGAGTTTGTCTATCCTTATATTAATCCTCCTCACGATAGAGAAGGATCAGGCACATATGAATATCCAGCAACCTTTAACCAAGACTTATATGTAGCACCTGTTCTTCAAAATGGTGATAGTGGTAGCGCTTTCTACACAGCATCTTGGGAAGACTATGTAACTTGGTGTAATTTCTATGGTGTTAAGGTGAGATCGCGTAGACCCGATCTACCACCTGATCCCCCTGCTGGAATGTTACTATTTTCATGCGATATAAAGTATGGGTTTCCTCATTATAATGGTGGTGGGGCGAGATATGGCCCTAACCTAGACTATTTTGGATTGGCAGATGTATCAAAACTTCCTATGGAGATTGTCGAGAATTGGACTAGACCTGTGACAACGTGGAGTCAAACTTTAACTCCGGATAATGGCATAGTACTAACTTCTGGAACAGTAAGTACTGTTGGAACAGCAACTACAATCAACTTAAATGATCCTATCAACTGGTTCACGTATGATGGTGGACTAAATGGCGGCAATATAACTATCACAGGCGGCAAAGGGGCAGGTCAAACAAGAGTTATTGTATCCTATACTGGTGCTTTTCAACTAGCAACTATCTCTCCTGAGTGGACAATAATTCCTGATACAACAAGCGCATACAGTGTCTCAGGTATAATCAGCACATTAAATAGAACCGTTACAAGAACTAGCAATACATCAACAATGTCTGTTTCTTTCGGTTGGTCTGGAGAAATAAATGCAAACATAATATCTTCCTCTAATGTAGACCTTTCGATCATACTAGGGCCATCAAATAGTTTTCATGCAAATATAACATCATCCTCCAATGTAGAACTTGAAATAATTAAGCTGACTGTAGTGGACTTATCTACTGTGCAATTAGTTGCTCATGTAGTCCCTACGGATATTACGCAAATTAATTTTGATATAGTTGGTTATCTCAGAGAAATAGACGTATTTGCATCAATTACCACAAATGTAAGCATTGGTTTAATAATTAATGAGGCAATTGTAACTCCGTTACAAATAAGTACAAATTCAGTTTTAAATATGCCAGTCTCCATCAGTTTAGCAATTAATACAGGAGGAGCTATTCAACTTTCCGCGATATCACCTATAGATATATCTACAATTGTTGGAGTCAGTGTTAATGCTGTAACAGTATTAGAATTATCTGCGAATGCTCCTATCGGTATACAAACGTCAGTTAATTTAACAGTTAACGAAAAAGGTTTTATTGAGATTTCTACAAGTTTACCTATCAATATACAAACAAGTATTAATCTAACGGTTAATGAGTGTGGATTTATTGAAATATCCACAAATTTACCAATTAACATCCACGCCTCTGTTGGATTGAAGATATTAAATCACTCACAATTGATAATAACACATAGGAGTAGTAAATATATAATTACTGAAATGCTTGATAAATATAATTTTGTGGAGATGATTAATAAATATATTATCAAGGAGGATGATTGATTGAAATGATTTTTACATTAGGTGAAAAAAAAGATTGTGGGATAATTGTAAAATCAGTTGCTAATGGTAAGTTTCAATTTGTAAGTGCTATGTATGAACACATAAAGTATGCAGATAAAAGCATAATTGCTTCTGGGGATGCTTTAAGTGATAGTATGACTGGACAGGTGTGGGTTTTTTTAGAGCCTGATTGCTATTCTAAGGTGGTATTTAAAATGGAAATTGCACCTTTGTTAGATAGTGGAGATGTTGATCCTAGTAAGAGTGTGGAAACTATCTATGGGGAAGCATTGGTTAAGATGTAACTCCCACGAAATATGATTCAATAACCCGTTCAAATTGAAAGTTTATGCTAATATTAATTAGAATGGTTCTAAATGGAAACCCTGAAAGGTGCATGGTTGCTAGGTTGTACTTTTTAAGTATGAGTGGCAAAATTTCATAATTTAGTTAAAAGAGAGTGATTTTTGTCACTCTCTTTATTTGTGCTGTAAATGAGGTTGTAAGCGTGTTTGAGGGGATTTTTGAGTTTAAAGTGAATTTATTTGTGGTTGTTTAATGGAGTGGTTGGATCAAAGAAGAAACAAAAGAACGTAGCGGATGTTAGGACATCCTTGAAATTTCTGTGGAAATTTATATTTAATTTTAAAACTATTTCAAAAAATTATAGGAGGCATTTAATTATGCAAGTAAACTTTAGATATAGTGATACAAATTTCATATCTTATCTTGTTACATTAGGATATGAATATAATAAAATTGAAATCACAAAAGATAAAAATTATGGCATTAAAGTTTTTGTACACTTCTCAGGAGAAAAAGAAGAATTAATAAATCTTTATAATAATTTTGTTAATGGTGTTGCAAATATTAATGTTTTATCATTCTCTAAAAACAGAAAACAAATATCAAAAACCATAAGATCAGAAATACATAAATACGAGTTGAAGAATTAAGAAGGGCAACCTCGCAAAGCATTGCTATAGCTTGATTAGAAATTTTTAATAGGCATTACCATGCTTTAATTCGGCATCCCCATACCGAATTAGGTGTTTTTGTTGACCCATAAAGGAGGGCATTTAAATATGTCAGAGATGCAAGATTTTATTAATGAATTAAATAGTGGGTTCACTACTGTAATTGGTGGCTCTTATGTTGCTATTAAAACAGGTGAAATGTTTACACAAAAGGGATTAGAAGATTATGTTAAAGAAAAAGTGGAAGCATTTAATATTGAAAGATTTAAAGAATCAGTTATATGTGGAGTTTCACTTGACCAAGTTTTAAAGAAAAAGAAACCACCAAGAAAAGAAGCAAAGTCTAATTATGATGGTGGAGAATTCAATATGGTTTATCGTTTTAAATTAGAGGAGTTGATAAATATGCAATTAGAAGTTAATGAGAAACTTGTATATTACATATTGAGAGATTTTACAGTATTCCCTTCTAACTCAATTATGATCAATGGTCAAGTACCTACATTTGAAGAATTAGAACCTATCATTGGATTGAAAGAAAGAACTATTCGGAAGGCAGTAAAGTCACTTGAGAATAAGGGATTATTTAAACTAAAGCAATCAGGACATAAGAAAGTAATTTATGTTAATCCTGCTTATTATGCCACAGGTAAGAACCTAGATATTGATACCGTAAAGATGTTTGATTTAATGTAACTTATAAATAATTGTGTTCGTATTACGGACATATAATTTTGAATTTAATTGTGGTTTTCTAAATGTCAGGCCAGATGTTTAGAAGTAAAACAAGGGACTTGAACTGACCTTACAGTTTTGAGTCTCTTATTCCATTTGCACCTATAAGGAAGGGGATAGATAGATAATGTTGATTATTAAAGAGGTTGAAGTTAAATGGCATGTCAGAAACAAAGAATGGTATGAATCAAAAGGATATAGTTTTACCAAACTTGGGGATACATTTATAATAAAAACAAATGATTTAATTCGTGGTAATTATACAATTAAAGTTGATGTATTATGTGATTATTGTTTAGAAGATGGGAAAGAAACTATTTGTAGTAAAGTATGGAAGGATTATGTAAGATCAAGATTAGATGTTGAAAAAGATTGTTGTACACAGTGTCAAGCAAAAAAAGTAAAAGATGTATTGATGAAAAAATATAATGTTGAAAATATATATGAAGTTCCCGGAATAAAAGAGAAGCGTAAAAATACAATGATTGAGCATTATGGCGTTGAACATTTATTTCAATCACCTTTATATTTAAAGAAAGTTAGACAAACAATGAAAGATAGATATGGTTTTGAATCTGCAATGCAAAATCCTGAAATTGTGAAAAAAGTTCAAGCTACTAATATAATTAGATATGGATTTGTAAGTCCTATGCAAAATGAAGAAGTTAAATTAAAACAAAGAAATACTGCTTATAAGAACGGCACAATAATAAGTTCTCGGCAACAAAGATATATTAATGATATATATAATGGGAAACTAAATTATGTTATAGATAGAATTTCTGTAGATATAGGTTTTGTAGAAGAAAAAGTTTACGTAGAATATGATGGTAGTGGACATAGGTTGCCTATAAAATTGAATAAAATTAATGAGAAGGATTTCCTAGAAAAAGAAAAAAGGAGGTCGTTCTTTTTAATTAAATCTGGATGGAAAGAAATTAGAATAATATCGGCAAAAGATTTACTCCCATCGTCTGAGATGTTGTTAGAGATACTAGAATACGCAAAGAGGTTATTTAATGAGGAAGATTTTCATAGGGTGGTTTTCGATATAGATAATAATAATGTTACTACTAGCAAATGGACTAAGGAATATAATTATGGAGAGTTAAAGTTTGTTAAAAATTTAGACGCAAAATAATATTAAAGAGGTATCCACAATTTTAAGTGGATACCTCTTTTTTTGCCAATTTCTTTTAACTTTCTTTACCGATTTCCTCTAAACTCTTACCTTCCAAAGCATAATCTACAAATACCTTATTGATCCACGTAACGCTGCTCGAAGTATTTATGATTTTGAAATTTTCTCTCATTATCTTTCTGAAAATTGGATTTTCTTTTTCTAAGAATTTCCCTTTAAACCCTTTATACTCAACCTCTGCATTAAATTTAGCAAGAATACTCAATATCTCATCTCTACTTTTCCCTTGCAATTGTTTGCTTATTTTTATATACCCTCCCCATGCTAAAGGTTCCATAGTAAGGTATTGTTTTCTTAACTCTACCCTCTCTTCAAGATTTTTGCTTGCCATAAAGGTTGGGAAGGTAAAAATAAGAGAGTCAATGAACATTGTTAGATAGTTACTAAGTCCTTCAATTTCCATCTTTGTTTTAGGGTCATAGTTCTCTTTCACGATTTTCGAAAGGACTCCGAATGTGATGATATTTTCTGAATTGGCTTTAATGGCTGTGCTAATTACCTCTACCTTAATATCAGATTTTTTCATAATTTCCCTACATAGTTTGTTTGTATTGTCTTCCACGTTTAAATACTCCCCACGACTTTTAGAAATTTTAAGACTTTTTGTTGCGTACTCTGAAAAGAGACTTTTAGCAGAATTATCATCTAGCATTTCAATCACAATTCCGATTTGGTATTCACTAGGGTTTGGAATTGATTCTGGTGAGCGTTTATAAGCCTTTAATATTTTAGCAAAGGCTGACAAACGGTGCTGTCCATCGAGGATATCAAGTTTTTGACTTATTAATCCTGATATAGTATGTTCATCTTCGTCGTAGTTGATATCTCCCTTTTCAGGATTCCAATTTAATGTGATAAATCCGCCATGCATCTTATTTAAAATTATACTCTCATATATTAAATCCACTTGTTTCTTAGACCTAACAGCCAATAAGTCACCCTTACTATTCTTGCGATATCCACGTTGAAGCTCGCCATTATAGACTAGGACGGGATTTGGACTGTCAAAGTAGGTAGCGAGAACTTCAATATTGGCTGTGGCTTGGTATTTGACCAACTCATTATTACGAAATATTTCTACCACATTTTCGAAGTGCCATTCATCTGCATTAGTTAATGCTTTTATCCTATTTCTATTTTCTCTCTTAATCTTATTTGCTTCCTTTTTCAATTGTTTATCAATTTTCTCTTGCTGTATTTCTGCATCTTCTTGATCGAATCCTTTTAGATTTTCATTGCTCCCACTATCCCCAACCTTCTTATCTTCCCAACCATCAGCACTTTCCATTTCTTTTTGCACCATATCATCATCACTATGCTCCACCATTTCACCTCTAGCAATTTTATTTGTATCTCGCATGTTCTTAGTCCTCATCAACTCTTTCAGTTCTGCCTCTGTTTTTTCTTCAGTTGACCAATTCAAAATCTTACCCATATCAATATCCCCCTTCAAATTACATTCAAAATGCCTTTAAAATAGCTGTTTTAATTAGTCTACCATATTCTATAGAAAAACACTAATAATATGCTTAAAAACGTTAAAATCAATACATAATATCTTTCTCTTTAAGGTATTCCTGCTCACATAAAATCACATCCATAATCAATTCTTCATCTATAAAAACACGTTCGCCTATATAATCAACCATTTGACTTTTATTTATGGTTAGTCTTCTGACTCCTTTAATTATATTCCTCATATATCCCATTCACATTACATCCTTTCAACCTAAAATGAAATAAGAAGCAAATTAATCACTCCTTATTTCATTATGCTCATATAACTAATAAATAATACATCCATCTCATTCCATTACTCCATCGCAATCCTATATAAATCTCCACTCATAAAATGAAATATCTTATGCCATTCTTCCAGAGACAATGTTTCAATCCAATTTAACTTTTGTTGTCTGTATAATGCCACCACATAATTCAATCCATCTTCATAAACATTCATATCACTTTCAGTATCATAAACATTAAATCCAAATTCATTCTTAGTGACAACATATTTACCTTTCCAGTCATAATCTTGTCCTAATTTCCACATGTGAATCAACTCCTTATTTCATTTTAAAATCAAGCACTTTTGTCTTCCTTATCTACATCCTTTTCTTTTTTCTTCCTACTAAATCTCTTTTCTGGTGGCAATTGCATCTTACATATAAATGGCACTGCATTTTCTCCACCACTTCTAATAATATTGATTGCATGCCATCGTTTTAACTTCAGTGCATCCTCCAAAACAAATGGGTAAATCTCTTCTCGTAAACTCTGCCAAGTTAATTTACTTGTAGGATATAGGTGATAATGAGGTAATGCATTTCTTATTGCCTTTTGTAAGTTGCTTGGAATTTGTTCCCAGTAATGGAATGTCCAGAAATAACCTATTTTCCATTTTCGCGATTCTACTGCTGCTGCTTCCCATATAGATACAGAACGAAGGAATTGATGCGGTTCGTCAAGTAGTACATAGAAAGGGAATTCTGCTTCTGGTCCATATATTTTCTTTCTCAATCTCATAGCAATATCAATTTTAGAACAAAGTAGATTAACAATTACATCAATTGCAGATTTGTCTAAGTCATCACTAGGAACATCGAATACTATAATTTTCTTCCTCGTTGACATTAACTGAACCATATCTAAACTATTTTTAGAATCAACACAATTGGCTAAATGCGGATCAGATAATATCTTATTTAATCTGTTGTAAATTGGAGAAAGTATTTTTGCCTTCATACCATCTCCCATACTCTCAAATTCCATCAAGGTTGTTTTATTCAACCCTTCATCCATATTCGCAATTACTGTTTTAAGATAGGCTTTATCATTGAAAATTTTAATAATCTCAGATACTTTTCCAGTTGTCATTCCTATTATCGCTGCCCTTAAAAATCTTTCTGTTTGACCAGTTGTATCATCTGAAACTCCAAAGAAATCAATTGCTGTTCCTGCTAACCTAGCTTTTGTACTAGAGTCATGAAGAGTCTCACACCAATCTAATGAAAATGTTTGTTGACCCAAATCTATTCTAATAAAGTCTTCTTTCTTAACTACTCCTGCCTTAACTGCGAATTCTATTTGATCTCCAATTTCACGCTTATTAGGGTCAATAGCCAACCCTCCATACCCCTTCAGATATGCCCCTATAAGCCAGTTAGCACATAGCCCTTTAGTTTTACCTTGCCCCATGCCTCCTATGCCTACATTCGGTAAACATGCTTCATCTTCATCATCTACAGGTTGATATGCTTTAATAGTTTTTCCTTTAAATGTTGCATCGCCTAATTCAATTCCTTTAGTTTCATCTAAGAATTTATTACTAACTTCAACTTCTGCCAATTCAACTCTCTCTATTTCTGGATACTTTTCTTGGAGTTCCCTTCCTGGTATTTGAACTATTTTAGATATTTCTGCTGATGACATAATATTATAATTCAATTTAAGTTTTGGTGGTTTGTGAGTATTCATTATCCTTAATACTTCATTCGCTTTTTTACCTTTTAGCTGAGTGGGTGCTAATTCATTATCTAAGGTTATATCATGAAAACTACTAGCTATTGTCCTTGCAATAGTATTTGCCCTTACTGGTTCATCAGATTCAGCAACAACCCAAAGATAAGTTCTCATAGATGATTTATTTCTTTTCTCTTTTGTGGATTTTGATAAACTTTCAATCGTATATTTTTGTCCTTCTGGATCAGAGGGTTTCTTTGCATAGATGTTCTGACTTTTGCCATCACTAATCATTTCGCTCATTCCTGTCACTATTTCTCTAAATATTTCTGTTAATCCTAATGCAATAGTAATTGCAATATTTTTAAATGATTGATTCCATTTTCTAGGAGCATTCCCATTCCTTAATTTTTCCCACGCTTCATCTAATTCAGATTGCCATGATAGTTGATAAATGGGGTCAAGATAACAAAATAATCTAGCTCTTTCATTTTCTCCTACTAGTCTTCCTGCTTCTATAATTGATACAAGAGGAAGACTATCTTTTGAGTCGGTATGGAGCGAATATAAATCATGTTTACTATAGACTAATTCAAATACAGATGTTTTAAGTGGGTTAAATTCCTTTGCTTCATCCACCATTTCTATTGTTGTCTTATCCCAAATAGAAGATAATCTCCTATATATAAGAGGTGCAAGGGTCTCAGGTACACCAATATAAAATGTAACTTTACCTTCTTCAAAATCTATTTCAAATGATGCTCTTTCTTGAACTTTATAACCTCTTGGCAATATTGATTTTCTTATGATCCTGTCAATAGGAAGTTTAAATTGGTCTGCAACTGTCTTAACAAAGTCCTCTGTACGATAATTTCTTGCAGAAGAATCAGGTATAATTTTAAATCTTACAAATTTAGGGTCAACAATAGTAAACCAATTAATTTTTTTAATAGTTTCAATCTTATCGGCAAAAGTCATGGTATTACCACCCCCAAGAATTTCAGTATAATATAAAATGCGAAAGTCCAATATACCCCTTTTACAGCCTTTGTAGAACCAAATATAGCAAGTAATGCAAACATCATTGCAACTAATAAAGCATAATCACTGTTTTGTATTATCCAATGAAAGGAATCAGTCATGAATGTTAGAAATTTACTAAAAGCACTCTTTTTTGCTTCATCTAATAATTCTGTTCCGGGTGTTGTCAATACATGCCAAGCATTTCCCCAAAATCCTGTTGAGTTAGATGCAGTTTGTGTTAGATAACTACTTGGGTCTAGATATTGATGACTATCTCCTATTAACCCGATATGAATATGTGGGCCAGTACTTCTACCTGTATTCCCAGTTAGTCCCAATACATCCCCTGCTTTTACACTTTGACCATATGTGATATTAATTTTAGATAAATGTCCATAAACTAATTCCTTGCCATTATCTAACTTTACTCCAATGCCATTTCCAAGAATATTGTCATTGATTATTCTATCAACAACTCCATTTGTTAAAGATTGGGCTGGAGTTAACAAAGGAACTCCGATGTCAACTCCAGAATGGGGAACCTTGTGAATGCTATCAAGTGCCCCAAATTTAGCAGTTATAGGATATTGTAGGAATTTAATCATAACGATTATCTCCTTTATTTAGGAAGTATTATGGGAACTACACTAAAAGCATTATGAATAGCTACAAAGAAAGTGGGTATAATAAACATACTAATGTATCCTATGACTGCAAATTTTAATTTTTGTTTCCATCCGGGTGATCCAATAATCATTTCAACCATCCCCCAGATAGATACAATAATTCCTACTGGCAATGCTAAATCTTGAACCATTGTAATGATAGGCCATAACGAAACAATTAAACTTGATGTCCCTGTAGGAGCTGTTGCAACTGGTGCAATAACAGGGACTATTGCTTCTGCAAAAGCAGGTGTTGCTAAATTCATTGCACCCACGATAATTGATACTGGTAATAGATAATTTTTAAATAATTTTTCTGATTTTCTACCTACTTCAATCCATTGATTCACCAATACTTCTTTGTTAACTTCCATTATTGGATGAACACAGGTTTGATTTAAAACTAATCCATTGATTCTAACAATCATTTTTAAAAACCTCCTAATAATAATGTATAAACCACTAAACTTCAGGTAATACTATTAAGGTTGAAAGGAGTTGATTTTTATGTCACCAGCAATAATAAAAATATTAATTGGACTTGGATTAGTAGCGTTCCATTATTTACCTCTAGTTGGTAAGTAGAAGGTACTGGCATAATTGGATATAGGTGTGCATAAATATGATTCATCATATTAAATAAGTTAATTGTGCCTTTCTCCCACACCCCTCAATTGAGGGGTTTTATTTTACCCTTTTCTTGAATTAATTGCTTCTTTTGATAATTTGATCATTTCAGGTAATTTTTTTAACATTGATTTGAGGGTGCTAAATGCTCCAATAAAGAATATTCCACAACCCACTAATCCAATGATTGCACCTATAAGTACTGATGATGGTGTGATTAATTCAGAACCAATTCCAACTATAAAAGTACCTGTAACAATAGCAATTAATGACTTTGTATCTTTTTTCATTTTAAACACACTCCTCAAATTTAATCTAATTACAGTCCTAATTTCTTAAAAACTTCAACCATCTCAATATTCTTATCCTGAATCCACTCAGGAACTTCAATTCCATTATCCTCATAATAATGGTTAATCATAGAAAGCCTATCAATTCTTGCATAAAAATCATTCAATAGTTCAGCACCATCAAGTTCATTTAATTCTTTCGTAGTCATAATTTCATCCTCCTTAAATTTTCTTAGTCAACTCTCCTATTAGGATAGATATTGTCGTCATCTTCCCAATCAGGAAACTTGATCAAAAACACACTACTATCGTCTAAATCAACTCTAATAGGAAACCTTTGGTCACATTTTGGACAATAATTTAGAGCGTGGATAATTTGTGAATCATTTTCCTTTGTGATGATAGATTTATCAGTAAAAATAAGACTTTTAGTTTCGCATATTCCACAATTATAAGTTCTACCTCTAAGGCGTTTTTCTACTTTGCTGAAGATAGTATTTTTAGGTTTTAAAATAGTGTAGTTTTTCATTGATAATTCCTCCTTTACTCCCACTCCCTACCACAATCCCAACACTCATACCTTAAATTATCTTCATCACAAATCTCAAAATCATCACCACATTCATCAACCTCTAAAGTATCTAGATTAATTTTAGCCATTCCAATTACAAGTCCATGACCGATGATATTTTCACTGTTACACTTGATACACCGTTTCGGTATGATCTTCTTAACTTCCTTGCTCACTTTGATACTAGAACTGCTTCTAATCTTTAACATTTCACCCAATTTTCTCATTAATAATTTCAACTCCTTTTCTCCTTATTCTTTAGGTTCAACATAATAATACGTTTCTCCGTTACCATCTCTCCTGCCCTTAGAACAGAGACCAGAGATATAAAGAGATTTCACAATATTGCGGATTGAAAAGTAACTTAAACCTGTTAAATCAGCTAAGACTGAGATTTTAGTAGCAGAATCAGTATCAGTAAAATGTTCTTTAAGAGCTTCTAAAACTTTGATCTCTGATTTGTTTAACTTATCGGTAATCATGTTTTCACTCCTTTACTAGTTTGTGGTTATGTTAATAGTATTAAGATGCTGATTGTACATATTCCTATATTATTCACCCCAATTTATTCCATAAAACAACTCAATAAACCCTTCAAATATAGGACATAATAATAAATGTAATAAACATAACAACATCTTCAAGGAGGGAATCAATCCATGACTGCAAATACAAAAAATAAACTCTCAATAATTATCATTCTAGCAATTGCATATGGGTTTACAGGTTTTGCAATGGCTCATAATATGGGATATTGGTAAAATGAAACTATCCTTATTCCTATACCAAAAACTATACTAAACCCCTCTCCTATCCTTATTCCTATATATTTTTCTATACTCTATATAAATTTCTATATATAAAACTAAACAAAAAAATATAGCCCTTTCGAGCTATATCATCATGGAACTGATTTCATTATTCACTATTGCATCTTTAGCGTTTTCTTTGACAACTTCATTATCTTCTATGTGAACTCTTTTAACTTCCTCTTTCTGAATATCATATGCAACTTTATCATTCCCATTAATCTGCTTTTTAACCCATCTGCTAAAGTTTTTTATTTTACTAGCTTTTTCATAAAGTTCCTTTTCGTCTTCATCATCTAAATTGAAATAAACAGGTTTTATTTTGCAATTTGATTTTTGACCCATGTCTCGACCCCCATCCGAAAATACCCAAGTACGTTAGCGTACACAGGATTATCAACTGTTTTACAATTTTTAAAATGTGGTTGTAGATATTTTTCTAATAATAATGATCCTCCCCCAGTTAAAATAATAGAATCATTATCTGCATCATAATTCATCCACCTCTGACTTAAATCGGCTACTATTTGCCTTGCTAATTGCTCTGGTGTAATCTTATTGTCTTTTAATTTTATAGTGCCGTAATTAAGCGTATCACTATCTTTATTAATGTACTGCTTTCCATTAATCGTGCAGAAATTCACTGTTCTAGAACCCAAGTCGATAATTCTCTTTTTCCCATATTCTAATTCAGGATTTTGAGATATCATATACCAAAATGATGCTCCACCTTCAGGGACAAGCGTAATGTTATTAATGTTCAAATGAATATATTTGTCATTGACTTTCACATCATATTCTCCATAAAGTAAATCTTGCATCTTCTCTTTTGTTTCTTTGTTAAAATCAACAACTGGAACTCCTGTAATTATAATTGGACTTTCTTCTGTGGCATTTATACATAACCCAGTGAGAAAAAGGACTCTAGTTTCTTCATGAATCTTAGATGATGTTGACATTTCTCTAGGAGAATATGACTCTGAATTTGCTAGTTCACCTACAAAGTACTTCTTATTGTTTATTGTTACTTCATAATCACCTGTGTTAGATAAATTACGTTCATGCCAGTCTCCTACTACTGATGGGAATAGTTGTTTTGTATGAAGTTTTGTTGAAAATCTACCTGTATCAATGGGTAAAATCTGCATTTGGACAACCTCCTTTTATTGTATAAGTGTCAGAAAACCAAGAATAACGATAAACAGTCTCGCGAATACTGCTATTGCACAGACTACTATGAAAAGATATGTTGCAATTTCAATACGTTTTGCAATTTTGCCATATCCTAAAGCACCTATGATCTTTTCGGATATTGCACCAATAACTAAGATTACGAGAAATGCAGTATACATGCGAATTTCTAACGATTCAAACATTAATCCACCTCCATATAGTTTTTAATACCTTTATCTATATAGTCTATATGCATGGGTATTTAATTTATGACTATTCTATGATATACTTAGTATCATAAACAGTGCACTACACAGTACACGAACCAAGGACAAGTATATAACACTATATTTAATAGTTAGAAGGAGATTATTATGGGTAATGTAAAGACTAATACCATATGTGTCAGTTTACAAAAAGGTGGCGTAGGAAAATCGACAACGGTTGTATGTCTAGCAACTGCTTTGGCAAAGAAGAAGAAAAAAGTTCTCATCATAGACTTTGATCCTCAAGGGAATATCTCACTTTCAATAGGAATTAAACCTGAAGACATTGAGAAAACAATTTATGATGTATTTGTGGACAAGTATTCTATTAAAGATGTAATTATAAAAACAGATTATCAAGTTGATCTGATACCAAGTAATTTATCTTTAGCTAATTTTGATATGCTAGTTGAACATAATAGGGAAGAGTATGTTCCTGCCCACTGGTTGAAAAATGCTATTGCTGATATTAAAGACAACTATGATTTTATAATTATTGACTGCCCTCCCTCATTAGGGTGGTTAACAATTAATTGTTTATCTGCTACTGATGGAATAATAATACCTACTCCTCCAGAGCAATTTGCGTTATCTGGGCTGAATGATCTTCTCAAGACCGTGAAAATAGTTAAGGATGATTATAACCCTAATGTAAATATCTATGGAGTCCTAATGACTATCTTTACAGCAAGAACTAATTTATCAAGCAATGTATCGCAAGAGATTCAGAAGTTTTGTGAGCAAAGAAACATTCATGTTTTCAAAACTGCAATCAGAAGAAGTGTAAGAATAGGTGAAGCTCAGTATGTTGGGCAACCACCAACAGTTTATTCACCCACCAACGATGCGGTAATGGACTATTTAGCATTTTGTGAGGAGGTTTTAGCATTATGAGTGCAAAGAAACTCGTTCAGGGAGTAGGGTTTGGCAAGAAGAAGGATACTGAGCAGATTATTGTATTAGATACTGAAGTAGATACTATTAAGGATGTTGTACGTGAAACCATACAAGATAGTGATGTTGTTAGTGTATTAGTAACACCACAAGTTAGTGTTGTAGAGGATATTCAAGATACCGATAAGGATAGTGTATCAAGTGATACCCTATCTATGGAACAGAGTAGTGCACTATATACTACACTAGAAAACCCCATTGATACTATTAAGCAACCTATGAAATATAGTGTACAAATACCAATTAAAAATGAAAAATTTTCATCAAGATTAGTAGCAAATGTTACAAAAAAGCAAAAGACATTTGTTCAAGAGATGAGTAAGAAGTTTGAGAACGAGAGTGCATTTGTAAGATTCATGTTAAATAGCTTTATGAAGGATATAGATTTTAAGGAAAACAAAGCAGGGAAGTAGTATGAAATACAAAGGCCCAGTCGAAAACATACAATTAGTATGATCGGCTGGGCTTATTTTTTACTCATTGTGGATAACATTTTTTTATTTTAGAATATTTATCCACAATGGGTTATTTGATGTTATAATAGTAAGCATATTAGACATCTATGAATTATTCCTCCCATTGAAGGAGATTCATGTCGAGATGTAGAATATATCAACTTATACCTTAATGAATTGCCAAAATCCACCTAGTCCTCTCCAAGACCAAGTGGATTTCTAATCAAGCATGTTCTCACTAACACCTCTTGACTTCTTGAATTTATTATACTATATATGGGCAATAATGCAAGTCTATATAGGAGTAATAATTTAGTAAATGTTGTCAAATAGTTAGTTGGTGTAGAATATGCACTCGACTAACTATTTTTATTGCCTTTAATTTAAAAAAGAACATGCAAAAACCCTCTGTAAACGTCCTGTCGGCAAAACGTTCATTTACAGAGGGTCAAGAAGACTAGATGAAATTTCTATGTGCTCAGTATATCAAAAAAATAGAATGTTGTCTACCTTCTAGCATTGCTATTCAAAAATTTAGTGCTAGAAAGAGGTTCTGTTTTTGTTCAGATTACCTAGACCACAGAAAAACTATATGGAAGTACCTAATATTGTATTTGATGAGTTGATCCCTAGAATAAGTAATCTGGCAGCATTAAAATGTTATCTCTTAATGATTCGTAAGACATGGGGATTTTCCAAGAGTGGTGACTGGATAAGTATCTCTCAATTAGTCAGTCTTACAGGACTATCAAAGCCGAGTGTCATAAATGGAATGAAATGGTTAGAAGACGAAGGATATCTATGGTCGGCAAAGTTGGGTAAACTGGGAAATATGAAAAAGATGTATTTCTTATGTTCAGAGGAAACTGAAGAGGTTGAAAATATGTACAAAATAGGAATGATCAGTGCAGAGAAATTATATGAAATTATGATGGAAGAGAGAAAAAGTTAAAATGTCAAGTAGTCAAAATTCTTTACTAGGTAAAGGGTACTTATCCACAGAAAATAGTAGTAAAGAATTTTGACTAGTAAAGAATTTTGACTAGCGACTAGTAAAGAATTTTGACATACAAAAGACACTAATACAAAGCTTATATATCTTACTATTAATTCGCGTGAAGGAAAAAGTTATCCACAGGAGGATTTAATAAATTCAGACTCAATATATTTCCCTATTTCCTCATCTGAAAACCCAAACATCTTACCCAATACCCAATGGTCATAAGCAGTTTTTGGTTCACTAGGAGAACTTTTTATAACTTCAAGCAAATAATCATGTTTGTAAATATAGATTGTTGTCCAGCCTTCACAAAGATATTCTGAATAGAATTTCAGACCATCTGTTTTCTCTACCTTTTCTTTTGCTTTATCAACATATCTATTTTGTAAAGACATTATTGCTACTGGCTTACAACCCTTATTTACCATGTAGCAATAAGCGTTTAATTCACCAAATATGAGACCAGTTAGATAATTTATATCTTCTTCCATTACTATTTTCTCCTTCATTTTAATAATTTCTAATTATTAAATATTAATAACCTACCGCCTATCTCAGTAAATTATCAATATTATTTAATCATTTATGCGAAGTACAATACAATATCATCAGGATATATAGTCGTATCTATCATTTCAATTGTTGACGGTGTAAAATCATGAGTAGAAATAATCAATTGTTTCTTATTCAATTCTGGAACAAGAAATACAAGAATGTTTTCTCCATTAATATTTGCAGGAAAACCATCATGTCCTGCAATATTTTCTCCTATAACACTGGGCATGAAAGCCAATTTGTTAAATGCAAAAGTACCACATCTAATACTTATTACATCTTTATCATTTGCATTCATATCACATAAGTACTGATACAGCACCCATTTTACATCTCCAAGATAATTTTTATTTACCTTGAGCATTACATTTGCAATTTCATCTTTTTTATCATCCTCAAGTTTATGCCAGTTATTAGCCAAACCACTCATAACAGACTGAAAACTATCTCTTGTATTGTAAATATCCATTTCTAATGATTTGTTTAAAATATTAATAATTTGTTGTTGCATTTTATATTCCCCTTTTAATTTTATTTATGGTTGCTACTTAGCACACCTTAATGGGTTATTTATATAAACGCTCGATAGGAAGCGTGAATACCATTAGTAAAACATCAACCTAACACCCTCTACTACAGGCCCAAAGCACTTCGCTAGTCCTAATCGAACCACAAATCTCTTCTTTCTGTTCCTGTCTTTCCATATGGCTTCTACATTCTGTACATAACCGTTCTACTTCACAGAATTTCTCGTTTTCGTCTTCAAGATATGCAAGAAATATACCATTATCTATTAGATCAGTGAATGGAATTTTGCCTTTTACAGCTAATAACCACATATGACTATCTACAGAATAATCTAATACATCCTCAATATCTGTCATATTAGCAATCTGTTTCTTTTTAATATTAAATTCTTTAATCTCATTCTCAAGTCTAAATCTATCTTTTTCTAATGCTAGTTCAAATTTATTAGCATCATTAATATCCATTATATATATCATTTCCCTTCATTTTATATATATTATTTACAGTAAGAAATTAGCAACCTCTGTCCAGTTCATACATCTGTCTCCATCCCAACTTCTGTTCCAACTATGAATATCTCCAAAAGCTACTTTATACATGGCATTTGAACTCTCAAGATTAGAAACTACATCATCAATAAAAATTGGATGATACTCATTGTCTCTTATGCTCATATCCACTAAACTTTTGTTCATTGTGCAGTTATGATTTACAAGGAATATAGAATCTTCGATGAATGGTAAATATTCATGAACCCAATTAGATTTCAGAGCAATATTCCCATGACTGCCGATAGAAACCAAAATAATATGATACTTTTCATTAACATCTCTTAAAACTTCATATGTATTATCGTTGATAAAAGGTAAATCATCAAAGAACATTCTCATTTTGAAAATATCTTCAACACTAGTTACTAAAGGACATTGATCAAGAAAACTCCATTGGTCTACTAATTTCCATTCTGCGTAAACAAAATTAGGATGATATTTGTATATTTCATTATAGCAAGAACAGAATTTTTGAGTAGCGTTTACTATGCAATTATCAAAATCCAAGAAAAGTTTTGGCTTAATAATTAATCATTCCCTTCAACTGGTTATATAACTCTCCAAGCGTTCCACTATTGTCAACGACATAATCAAAATCAAAATCATCTAAATCAGATTCAGAAACATGTTTTTCAAATTCTTCATCCTGAATATCATTAAACTTAGGTCTAATAACTCTTATGGTTGTAATCTTATCAATTAAAGCATTTTGTAAAAGAATATTAAAGTAATCATAATTAACTAACTCTCTAAAACTTTCTACAATAACTATAGAATCTTTTGTTGCATAAGGTTTAATGTCTCTTTCCCATATCCTTCTAGCCATGTGATAAGGATAAAATTCTGTTCCAATACGATAAACCTCACCCATGAATATACGACTTTCTAATGTATCTACTCCATTCCAGTAAAAATCATTTTTAGCTATTTCTCTTATGTAAGTTGATAAACTACATCTAATAACATGATTATTTTTATTTAGAATATCTTCAATGATTTTAGAAACTGTTCCCTTACCAGAGTGTGCTTTACCACTGATAAGCATTATATTCATTAAATCTCTCCTCCTAAACACAACTCAACAAAATGTGGTAATGTCAAAACCCAAGTACAAAATGCTTTCCATTCCGGCAATCGGTGATTCTTACGTTGACTATAAACAGTTTTTAACGCTCTGTAATTT
>Ga0209125_1000210_pt1 | contig 91855 bp, 80 predicted proteins | sample BarGraIncub1131A_FD_184503 | JGI IMG/M metagenome (GOLD analysis project Ga0209125, IMG submission 184503) | Arctic peat soil microbial communities from Barrow, Alaska - Barrow Graham LP Incubations 11-31A (SPAdes) (version 2) | ecosystem: Environmental > Terrestrial > Soil > Wetlands > Peat...
GGGGTGACAGCGGCGGGCTCTGTGGATTCAGAAGGCGCGGCGGTTGCAGATGCGTCAGTTGCGAGAGCTGCTGATTTGTCGGATGCCTCGGTACTTGTAGCTGTGATCGTCTCGCCGATGGGGTACTGCATATGGTTCCTATAATCATATGGATATTTCATCCCGAGTGTCGGGCGCGTGAGGGCTTCGATGGTATCGGCCGGCTGTTTGCCGATGCGTGTGAGGCAGGAGACAACATGCTCCCTTTTGAGGCGCAGCTGCTCGTCATAGCCCAGGTGCTGGAGCGTGCATCCTCCGCAGGCGTCGTATACCGGGCAGTAAGGTGTGGTACGATCCGGGGAGGACGTGATCAGGTTGATGCATTCGGCCACGGCATAGCTCTTCTTTCGGGAGACAATGCGCACCTCGGCTTCTTCGCCGGGCAGCAGGCCTTCGCAGAATACGGTGAAGCCGCGTGCGGCATCGCCGTCGAGTCCCGGTATGCGGGCGATTCCCTGCCCTTCCGTGGTAAGGGCCTCTATATTTACAGTATAGGTCTCGGATTCTGCCGCGGGGTTCATATCCGCAAGGGCTGCGGAGCCCGTATTCGGAAGAGGTGCTGTATCTGTATCCGGAAGTGTCTCGGATTCCGTCCCGGGAATGGAGCTAATATCATTTGGCATTTTGAAGCCTCTTTCTTATTTTATATTCATTTTTTTCTTTTCTATCCTATTATAACTGGAAAGCGAGTTGTTAACAAATTTCGGCAATTTTCCGCTATTTGCATGGAGATGTTGATTATTGGCGTTTTTCCTATCTTTTCGGGAGATTTCAGGGATGTGCGGGGACCGGTCCGGGAGGCCTTCTCTTTCCATCCTGCCTATTTGCTGATATGATAAGTCATGTGTAGCATTCTGTCCGCAGCCTTTTGATTTGCAGGACGCACGCAGCAGGCGGTGCGGGAATCATGCATCGGCTGAAAGCGGCAGACATCTGCAATAGCAGCAAGAAGTAAAAGGAAGTACGTTATTAATATGGATGAAAAGAATAGACCCGGCACACCGCCCAAAGCTAACGGACCGTCCAAAAACCAGCAGGGAAAGCCGCCGATCCAACAGCAGCGGGTTCAACCGTCACAGCAGCAGGCAGGACAGGCTTCACGGCCGCAGTCCATCCGCCGGGCGAATCCCCTTCCTCCGGACCAGTCGGTTATTGCCAATGATTTCCACAAAAGGCTTCGCGGCAAGCCGACGCACGCCGCCCACTCTCACACATGGTACGGCGGTATCGGCGGGGGCGTTTTCTTTTTTGTGAAGATTTTCCTGGTTCTTTTCCTTTTGGTTGTTTTTGTACTCGGCGGATTCGGCGGAGGCATGCTGGTCGGTTATATTTCGACGACAAAGCCGATCACGGTTGCAGACCTGATGATAAACGACAAGAAGCAGACTACTTTTGTATATGATAAGAACGGCACGGAAATCCAGAAGCTGACCGGCAGCGACAATGTCGACAGGGTGTTTGTCTCTTACAGCGAAATCAAAGGCACGTATATTGATGAAGCGATTACTTCGATTGAAGATGAGCGCTTCTATGAACATAACGGAATCGATATCCAGCGCATCGGCAGCGCGATTTTGTCCGCCCTGTCTAACGGCGGTACCGCGACCCACGGCGGATCAACGATTACACAGCAGACCATCAAGATGATCTCGGGTCAGAATCAGGTGTCGACACAGCGCAAGGTACAGGAGTGGTTCTCCGCGATGGATCTTGAGCAGAAGCTCACCAAGGACGAGATCATGGAGCTCTATGTCAATCAGGCGCCGATGGGCAATAACTTTATCGGCGTCCAGTCGGCTGCACAGAATTATTTCGGAAAAGATGCAAAGGATCTCAGTCTGACCGAGTGTGCTTTCCTTGCGGGTATTCCCAAGAGTCCTTCCTACTATAATCCGCTGAGGGAATCCGGCAAACGCAATGCACTTCGGCGTATGCGTGTTGTGCTTTCCAAAATGCATGAGCTCGGCAAAATTACCGATATCCAGTATGAAGAAGCCCTCAATTCCGAATTGGTCTTCAAAACAGCCAAAGCCGTAACCTCGAATTCGGTCCAGTCCTTTTTCGTGGAATATGCCGTGTCCGAGGTCGTCACGGACCTTATGGCACAGCGCAATATCAGTAAGGAAATGGCCAAGACCCTCGTTTACAACAACGGGTACAAGATTTATACCACGCTGGAGCCGACCGTTCAGGCATCGCTTGATACGACTTTCATGACTCAGGAGCTTTTCCAGAAAGATCCTGCTGCAATAGAGAATCTGCCGGAGAAACCGCAGAGCGGTATGGTAATTATCAATGTGGAGACCGGTGCGATTGCAGCTATGCAGGGAGGCTACGGGGAGAAGGAAGCAAACCTGATTTATAACCGTGCCACTACCGCATACAGGCAGCCGGGGTCTTCGATTAAGCCCCTTATTGATTACGGTCCGGCTCTCGAGAGGAAATTAATCGTCCCCACCACGATTTTCATGGACGCAGGAATGAATCTTGATCCGGCCAACCCGACTACAATCTGGCCCAAAAATGCCGGTTCGTTTTCAGGCGGACCGCTGACGGTCAGGCAGGCCATTTATAAATCATCCAACGTTATCGCTGTTCAGGTCTGGGATAAGGTAGGCGGTGATATGGCTCTCTGGTTTTTGCAGCAGGTGGGAATCGACCGCACAAAGGAAGTATATCCGGCTACGGCCATCGGAGGCTTCAATGAAGGTATGACACCGCTTGAAATGGCCGCCGGCTATGCAACACTTGCCAATAAGGGGAAATTCCGTGAACCGTATGCCTATACGAAAGTCGAAGACCCGGACGGCACCGTCATCATGAAGAAGGATATCCTGACAACCGTTGTGTATTCCCCGGAGACGGCATTCATTCTGTCCAACATACTTGAGGATGTTATCCTTAAGGGAACGGCAAGCGGTAAAGTCCAGCAGATTACGACGGATTCAGGCGAAGCGATTGAGGTTGCCGGTAAGACGGGAAGCTCGGATGACTACGTCGACAAATGGTTCTGCGGGTATACTCCCTATTATGCGGCCGCCACCTGGTATGGGTATGACAATAAGCTGATTAAGACGAAGGTCCCGAAAATCGACCAGAATAATGCCATGCTGATCTGGAATGATGCGATGCAGAAAATCCACAAGCCGCTGACTCCTTCTACCATGACAATTGCTCCCGCCTTCGTCGTCCCGGCGGATGTGGTGAAGATGACCATCTGCACGAAGACAGGAAAAATAGCGACGGATTCATGCAGGGCTTTGGGAACGACCGTCACCGATCTCTTTGTAACGGGTTCCGCTATGACACCGACAGAAGTCTGCCCCGGGCATACAATCACACCGACCCCGGTCGCTCCCCCAGTTGTTCCGTAAGGAAAGTTAAGCATTTGATAAATCATACATAAATGCCTTGTCCGCAAATTTGCGGACAAGGCATTTATTAATTCGTTATGAAGGATCGTCGGGTGCCCGGCGCGGAATAATTTTGGATGTATATCTGCGGTGCAAAATTGTATTACACGGATATTTTGCAGTGCGGCATGAAATAGGTGCCGATATCCGCGCCCTCGAGGATATCTTCGAGAATCTGGGACTGGGATCCTTCCGCGATCACGCCTCCGATTCCTTCGGATGTCGCAAGCATCATTGCGGTAATTTTCGACTGCATGCCGCCTGTACCGAGCAGGCTTCCAGCCCCGCCCGCGGAATCGAGCATGGCCTGGTCAATATCGCATACCATCGGAATTCTCTGTGCTTCTTCATTCTCCCGCGGATTGCTGTCATACAGGCCGTCAATATCCGAGAGAATAATCAGAAGGTCTGCGCGGACCAGTATTGCAACATGGGCCGACAGTGTGTCGTTATCACCGAAAGTCCCGTTATGGAGAATCTCCGTTGTTGAGACCGTATCATTCTCGTTGACAATCGGTACGATGCCTTTCTCAATCAGCGCCTCAAAAGTATTGGTAATATTCTCCCTGGTGACAGGGTCTGCGAGGTCATCCTTGGTCAGAAGGATCTGTCCGACAACGTGGCTGTATTCGGCAAAACACCGGCTGTACACATTCATCAGTTCACATTGCCCGACAGCCGCAACAGCTTGCTTATCACGCATTGCTGTCGGCTTCTCTTTTAGGTCGAGGCATCCGATCCCGACGCCGATGGCACCGGACGTTACCAGGACGACTTCCTTGCCCTGGTTCATGAGGCTGGATATGGCCCGTGCCAGCCGCTCGATATTGCGCAGGTTCATACGTCCGTTCTCATATGTAATTGTCGATGTTCCCACTTTAATGGCAATACGGTGGGATTCTGTAATGGTGCCCCGGTTATCCATAGCTGCATCCGGCATAAAATTGATACCCCTTATCTGCCGCATTCCTTTTGTGCCTGCCGGCACCGGAACGCACTATTTATCGTTTTTAAGACAGCCTCCCTGCATTCGTCTGAAGTAGGACGCTATTTCACAGAATAATCCCTGCATGGCAAAATTGCAAGAATTCCCTGTGCAGGAAGTCACGGCGGCAGTGTTTTCCCGCTTCTTTCTTTTCTTCTTTACTGCTTGATGTCCCATGACATTTTTACCAATTATTTCTATATTATTTGTATGCCTTTTTATCGCAAAATGATTGACATGTATGCCTGGCCGTCTATATAATGTTGTTCGTTGGTTTAGTAATGGTAAACACGTTCCATTTCGTATTCAGGAGTTTAGTGTTAGTAAACTGCCTGTAGGGCTTTAAAGTCGACAAACACCGCATGACGCGCTGTTTTCAGGTTTATAGGAGGATCAGATGATTATCGGTGAGAAAATCCGGTTTCTTCGTCAGCAGAACCAGTTAACACAGGAGGAACTTGCGGACCGCTGTGAGTTATCCAAGGGTTTCATATCTCTTTTGGAGCGCGATATGACTTCGCCTTCCATTTCCACGCTGAAATATATCCTGGAGGCTCTCGGGACGGATCTAGCCGCATTCTTCAGTGAACCCGAAGACCAGATGGTCGTTTTTACCGAAGAAAATTATGCCGTGAAGTATAATGCCGACGAGAAAAGCGAGCTGTGCTGGCTGATTCCCAATGCTCAGAAAAACTCGATGGAGCCGGTTCTCCTGACTCTTGAGCCGGATGGCCAGACCTATCCGGACAACCCGCACGAGGGTGAAGAGATGGGCTATGTCCTGGAAGGCACCATTACGCTGGTGATCGGCAAGAAGAAATATGCCGTAAAGCACGGGGAGAGCTTCCTGATACATCCGGACAAACCGCATTACCTGATGAATAAAGGCAAGCGGGAGGCAAAACTCCTCTGGATATCATCCCCGCCAAGTTTCTGAAAAAGGAGGACGTGAAGATGGCCGATTTGCGAAGTGCCGCAGGCAAGCCTCAGCTGCTGGAAGATTCTACAGGCAGCGCTCATATTATTGAACTAAAGGGCATAAACAAGAGCTTCGGCGACTTGCAGGTCCTTCATGATATTACGTTTTATATCCGCAACAATGAATTCCTGACACTGCTGGGTCCGTCCGGCTGCGGCAAATCGACGACGCTGCGTATCCTGGCCGGATTTGAATCGGCGGATTCCGGTATCGTCAATTTCGAGGGGCATGATCTCCTTTCGGTACCGGCGCACAAACGGCAGCTCAACACTGTTTTTCAGCGCTATGCACTTTTCCCTCACCTGAACGTATATGACAACGTCGCATTCGGGCTTCGCCTCAAGAAGGTCAGCAAGGGAGAGATCCGCACCCGTGTTGATAAAGCCCTGGAGACAGTCGGCCTTTCCGGTTTCGGCAATCGCTGGGTTGACCAGATTTCAGGCGGCCAGATGCAGCGTGTCGCGATTGCACGCGCCATAATCAACCGTCCCCGCGTGCTTCTTCTGGATGAACCCCTCGGTGCGCTGGACCTGAAAATGCGCAAGGAAATGCAGATTGAGCTCAAGGAAATGCAGCGGGAGCTTGGTATAACTTTTGTGTATGTTACCCACGACCAGGAAGAAGCCCTCACGATGTCCGACACGATTATCGTTATGAAGGACGGCGTCATCCAGCAGATCGGGACTCCCACCGATATTTACAACGAGCCCAGGAATGCCTATGTTGCGGATTTTATCGGTGAATCAAATATCCTGCCCGGAGCTATGAGCCGGGATTATGAGGTAACTTTTGCCGGCAAAGTCTTCGCATGCGTCGATCCCCGGTTCCCCGAAGCACCGGAAGGATTGGATCCGGTTGATGTTGTCATCCGCCCGGAAGATATTTATGTCAAGGAAGAGAGCCCTGACCGCATCAACGGCATGGTTACCTCCCTGGTTTTTAAGGGAGTCCATTATGAGATGCTCGTTGACGGAGATGACGGCTTTACCTGGATGATCCAGGATGTCGATCCGGTTAAAGTCGGCAAACGCATCGGCATGACATTTGACCCGGACGATATTCAAATCATGCGCAAATCGGATTTCTCCCCGGACCGCCGCAAGACGGAGCCTTCCGAAGAGGATACCGTTCTCCCTGAAGATATCTGAGTTTTCCCGGCGCCTCCGCCATGTGAGCTGCGGATAAGCAAAAATGATCCTGTCCGTGCCTGATAACTGCGAAAGGAGTAAGTGAATGAACCGTATGCATCTTAAAACACCCGGAAGGATTTCTGAAGTCCTTGAGATACCTGTTCACATAAGGCTGACCGCCATTGCTGCACTGATGTCTCTGGTTGTGTTTTTTCTTCCATCACTTACACTTACGCTCTTTTCGATTCCCCGCATGAATCTGTCTTTTTTCCAGGTTCTCCAAGGCGGGCAAATGCGCCTGTCCATACACGATGTCAAGTATACCCTGTCCTTTTCCGGTGCATTACCCTTCCTTCTTCTTTCCCTGCTTCTGCCGGTCCTTATCCTTCTCCTGATTTTCTTTTATCGTAAAATCACTGAAAAGGTACCAGGACGCGCCGTCTCCGCCGCTGTCCTTTCTTTACTCTCTGTCAATCTGGTTTCCCTGATCCTGGTCCCGACAAAGCTGATTTCCGGTGCTGTCCTTGCGAAAGCATCTGTCGGAAGTTCCGATTTGTTCTTTGCCCCTCAGGCTGTCGGCAATCTTTGCATCCTTCTGTTGATTACCGGATTGTGCGCGGCAGCATTTGGAACGATGGGGCTCAAAATGCACCTGCGCATGGTATCCTATCCATATTTCCTGTGGCTTGTCGTATTTACGGTCCTGCCGCTGCTTCTCATCTTTTTTGCAGCATTTTTTACCAAAAACAGCAGCGGTTCCTATGTCTTCACGCTCGGCGGCTTTCAGACGCTCATGGTGCCGCGTGTGATTGAAGCGCGATTCTATGGACTTACCCTGCATCTGCAGGAATATTTCTCCGTATTCCTCCGAAGCCTCGATTATGCGGTGTGGACTACCTTCGGGTGCCTCCTTGTCGCATATCCCCTTGCCTATGCGCTGTCCAACCGTGCCAGGAGAACCCATACCAGCTCCAGTCTTCTCCTTATGTTCTTTGTACTTCCAATGTGGATTAATACGATGCTGCGGACGTATGCCTGGCGTGCTTTTTTCGGCCAGTCCGGCGTACTTAATAATATACTGATCAGCCTTCACTGGATCGCCGCACCCATTCTTTTCCTGAAGCTTGATTTCCTCTCGGACTTCATTATCAAGCTGGTGCTGGTCAACGACTTTTTACCTTTCATGCTGCTTCCCATCTACTCCGTCCTTGTCAAGCTCGACGAGAATGTTACGCAGGCGGCACACGATCTCGGCGCCAATTCGCGCCAGGCTTTCTCCCGCGTTGTCTTCCCGCTTTCGATGCCGGGCGTTATTTCCGGTATACAGATGGTTTTTATGCCCGCGCTGACATTCTATATGATTCCCGAGATCATCAGTGAGGGAAGCGTGACTACAATCGGCACTACTGTCCAGACATTCATCTTAAGTGAGAGCGTTGTGCAGCAGCAGGCCGGCAATGTATTGTCGCTCCTGCTCCTCATCTTTGTCCTGATTACGATGGGGATTCTCAGGAATTCCGACAAGGACACAGGGGGGGGAGGTATGATCCTATGAGAAAGCTCAGACGATATTTCCCGAATCTGTATATCGGGCTGATTTTTGTGTTCCTTTACCTGCCGATTGTCGTCCTGATTGTTTTCTCCTTCAACAGTGTCCCGAAATCGTTTATCTGGGGCGGCTTTACCCTTGATAATTACGCGAAGCTGTTCAGCGGGAATGACGGCGGCGAACTCCTGGCCGCACTGCTTACCACGCTCAGGGTCGCAGGTATCGCATCGATCTCCTCGACATTCCTGGCAGTTGTTTCCTGTCTCGGGCTCTCCTACTTTTCCAAAAAAATCCAGTCCCTTGTCCTGAATGTGACGTATATTCCCAACATCATGCCCGAGCTTGTAACCGGCATCTCCTTCATGCTCCTTTTTGCTTTCCTTGGCATCCAGAAAGGCCAGGTGACCCTTGTACTTGCCCATATTGCCTTCTGCGTGCCGTTTGCCGTGCTCTCCATTAACCCCAAGCTCCGCCAGCTTGACCGGAATCTTTCCGAAGCGGCGCAGGATCTGGGCGCGACCCAATTCCAGGCAATTACAAAGGTCATCCTCCCCGAGATTATGCCGGGGATCGTGTCCTCCATCCTGCTGACATTCACACTATCGGTCGACGACTACCTGGTCAGCAATTTCAACGTGGACAGTACCGTACAGACTCTGCCGATGAAGATCTATTCCATGGCCAAATTCGGCGTCAATCCGAAAATGAATGCGCTTACTGCGATCATGTTCCTGGTTATTTTCCTGCTGCTGTTGGCAGCCAACGTGCGGACGATCGCTGAAAGCCGTGAAAAAAAGAAAAAATACAGGGAGGTAATCAGAAAATGAAAAAGTTTGATTTCAACATGGCGGGACAATCCGCCCGGAAGGCACGCTGCCTGCGCCGCATCCTTTCGCTTGGCACGGCAATGGCCGTGCTCGCTTCTGCAGGCCTGGCATCCGCTTGCAGCAAATCCCTTGAGGTATCGGACGAAAGCGTCGGGCAGACGGAGATCGTGCTCTATAACTGGGGAGAGTATATTGCCGATGACACGATCGCAAAATTCGAGGCTAAATACCCGCAGTATAAGATCGTCTCCCGTTATTTTGAGACCAATGAGACCATGTACCCCAATCTGTCAAACTCTTATGACGTGATTATCCCTTCCGACTATATGGTCTGCCGGCTTATCCGCGAGAATAAGCTCCAGAAAATCGATATGACGCAGCTGCCGAACGTCGCCAAAAACATGGACCCGCTTTTCAAGGACGTTACGTATGACCAGGACAAAACAGTATCCGACTCTGTCCTTTCCTATTCCGTACCCTACATGTACTGCACGGTCGGACTTGTCTATGATGCGAATAAAGTGAAGATCGATCCGGCTTCCACCGATCCCAAGACAGTTTGGGGAGTTCTTTTCGACGGGCAGTATAAGAACCAGGTCGGTATGTATGACAGTATGCGCGAATCCGTCGGTGTTGCCCTCAATTACTACGGGTACAGCCTCAACACCACAGACTCCGCCCAGCTGGCCCAGGCCCAGCAGCTTCTCCTGGATCAGAAGAAAAATATGTCGCCGACCTATGGTGTTGATAATCTTAAGGATAAGCTGGCAAGCGGCGAACTTGTCGCTTCCGCTGCCTGGTCCGGCGACCATCAGGTTATCTTAAGCCGCATAGAAGAACTCGGGAACTCCGATAAAATCGATTTGAAGTTTTCCCTTCCCAAGGGATCGAACTGGTCGGTCGACCTGATGTGTATTCCTAAGAATGCCAAAAACGTTGCGGGTGCAAATGCTTTCATCAATTTCATGTATGAGCCGGAAATTGCGTTTGCGAACTGCGAGTACGTAGGTTATTCCACACCTAATGTTCCGGCCAAGGATATGCTGGCGGATGATGTTAAAAATAACAGGAGCTATTATCCGGATCCCGATACTTTTAAAACACTGGAAATCTTTTATTCCAGTGCATCTATTGAAGAAGTCTATACTGCACTTTGGAACACGGTAAAGGCTTCTTCCTGAAAGAAGGCGGCACATGCGTTTTGAACCACCGGAATTTATTGATCCTGATGAAGATACACAAAAGGAGATTCCCTTGTTCCGGGTGGCGCTCTCGCACCACCCGGCCATGCTGTATCTCTTTTTGTGTGTTTTGTTTTTTTGCGGATACCGTATTGGGGAGCCCCTTCTTCTGAGCGATCCGTTCGCCTTCATTCTGCAGGTTTTCCTGATCGGTTGGGCCGTATTCCTTCTACTCTTTTTTGTGGCCGTCCTGATGTTCCTTACAAACCGTATAGAAGTCACAAACCAGCGTATTTACGGGCATATGTTTTCGCTGCGGCATCATCACTTTTCCGTGCCGCTGACGGATATCTCCTCTGTTAAAGTCTCCCGGCTCTTTTTTGCAGGACCCCTGCGTTACGGGCGCCTGACACTTCGGATTCCCAAAAAGCGCCTTCATATCCTCTATGTCAGGGAGCCGCTCGAAGTGAAAAAGGCGCTCGACAGAGAAATAGCAAAAGTCAGTCCATCCGTCCCGTGACTCTCCTGCCCGATATACAAATTTATCGCTTCGTATTTACAGGTGTATATACACCTGTTGCTTTTCGCTGCCGTTATCCGTATAATTGAGTCTACTTAACATAAGTCACCTCCTTTTATTAGGATAGAACCGCATCCAGAGAATCGCAGAGGGGCAATATGGACGCAGCCACAAGACGTAAAAAAATATTGGAAGTCATCACAATGTCCGACGAACGCATTACAGGCAATGAGCTTTCTGTCATGCTGGACGTCACAAGGCAGGTCATTGTGCAGGATATTGCCTTGCTGCGCGCCGGCGGAGCACCTATCGTTGCCACGCCTTCGGGGTATATGATGATTGACCCGATCGGGCAAACGCGTCACATACAAGTTTTTTTCTGCCGGCACGAGACACTCGATCAGGCTGAGGCTGAGCTGATGCTGATTGTCGAAAACGGCGGGAGAATACGAGATGTCATTATTGAACACCCGGTATATGGTGAAATAACCGGCACATTGATGGTAAATACACCTGAAGCGGTAAAAAGTCTGATTGAACGGTTAAAACGCAAGGATTCCATGATGCTTTCTTCCATCACTGATGGACGGCACATGCATACAGTAGAAGCTGCCAGCGAAGAGTCCCTTTCGGTAATTGAGGAAAAGCTTCGCCTCGCCGGAATTTTGGTCTAGGTTGGAATCAACTGCAGACAAACGCGTTTCGGCATCTGAAATAGTGTAAAAGACATCAGGCAGACATGTGATGAAGAGGTAATATATTGCAGACGTCAAATGAAATTCAGGATATTCTCAAATTGAAAAAAGAACGAAAAGCTGTGATTCTTGCTCATCTGTACCAATGGCCCGAAGTTCAGGACATAGCTGATTTCGTGGGAGACTCACTGGATCTCAGCCGTAAAGCAAAGGATACAGAGGCTGACGTAATTGTTTTTTGCGGGGTAAAGTTCATGGCGGAGACCGCAAAAATAGTAAATCCTCACAAAACCGTGCTCTTACCCGCACCGGGCGCCGGCTGCCCGATGGCGGACATGGTCACTGCCCTGGATGTGGAAAACCTGCGAAAGGCCCACCCCGCAGCAGCTGTGGTTTGCTATGTCAATTCCAGCGCCGAAGTAAAGGCCGTAAGCGATATATGCTGTACGTCCTCGAATGCTGTAAGGATCGTGGAATCCCTGAAAGAAGACGATATCATCTTCGTGCCCGACCGTAACCTCGGACATTACGTATCCCGGTTTTTCCCCGCAAAGCGGTTTATTCTATTTGATGGATTCTGCCCCACCCACAACAAAATTTCGTCTGCCGATGTAAAGAAGGTTCGCGATCTCCGGCCGGAGACGTCGATATTGGTGCATCCCGAATGCAAACCCGAAGTTTTAGATCTGTCTGATTTTATTGGCAGCACTGCGCAGATCATTGATTATGCCGTGAAGTCCGACAGGCAGGAATTCATTATCGGCACCGAAATCGGGGTCCTCCACCGCCTGCAGCAGCTATGCCCGGACAAAAGATTCTTTTCCCTTCATGCAGCTATTGTTTGTCCGAACATGAAAAAAACTACGCTTGCAAGCGTGTATGATTCCCTGGATAAACTTCAATATAAAATTGAGCTTGATGAGCAATTAATTCAGAAAGCATCCGTCAGTTTGGAACGAATGCTTTCGATTTAGCAGGCTGTAAGTTTTGGCAACTTGCCGGAAGGACGGGAAATGAGACGATATTTATATAACGGTGACTTATGTGATGTAAAACGGACGGATACGGATGTCGTCATCGTAGGATGCGGGGCAGCCGGACTCTATGCCGCGCTCAATCTCGATCCTAATCTGAACTGTGTGGTTCTGAATAAATCTGACGTGCAGCACAGCAATTCAATGTACGCGCAGGGCGGCATTGCCGCCGTTATTGAGCCCAACTTCGAGCAGGACGATCCGGAGCAGCATTTTTCAGACACGATTGCAGCAGGAGTCGGGTTATGTGATGAAAAAGCCGTGCGGGTTCTTGTCGAAGAAGCATGGAGCAATATAGAGAACCTCATAGCACTTCACGTACCGTTCGACAAACGCGCCGGAAATTTACTTCTGACGCGGGAAGGCGGACACGGTAAAAACCGTATCCTGCATTGCGGCGGAGACGCGACCGGTCTGCATTTGACCGGCAGACTCTGTGAAGTTGCAATGGAACGTAATAATATAAGCATTTTCGACAAAATGTTCCTCACTGATATACTGACGGATGAGAATGGCGTCACCGGAGTACTGGTCATGGATGGGGAAAACAAGCTGTGCTATTTTGCTGCGACCAAGGTAATTATCGCGTCCGGAGGGATCGGCCGCGTATACCGGAACAGCACGAATGCGATTGGCGCATCAGGTGACGGCATAGCCGCCGCCAAACGCGCGGGTGCGCACCTCAAAGACATGGAGTTTGTGCAGTTCCATCCGACCGCTTTCCTGTATCCCAACGACGAAGGGCGCTTCTTTCTTATCTCGGAAGCCTTGCGCGGGGAAGGCGCTGTTCTGAGAAACCGGAAAGGGGAACCTTTTATGCAGGGCGTCCACCCGCTGGCCGATCTGGCACCAAGGGATATCGTATCACGCGCGATTATTATGGAGATGAAAAAGAGTGATATTCCCAATGTATATCTTGATATCACTTCGAAATCCAGAGACTTCCTGAAAAATCGCTTTCCGACTATATACGCGGAGTGCATGCGGCGCGGTGTAGATATCGCAAATGACTGGATTCCCGTCATACCGGTACAGCATTATTTTATGGGCGGCATAGAAACGGATCTTGACGGTCAAACCAATATACCCGGTCTGTATGCCTGCGGTGAAGCAGCCTGCACGGGAGTACACGGAGCAAACAGACTTGCAAGCAATTCTCTTCTGGAATGCCTCGTATTCGGTCTGCGCTGCGTCCGGCATATCAGCCGGTCCCCTGGTTTTTTTCGCGGAAAAATGACACTGTCCGAAGGAGCAAATGGAAAACCCGGTTTTTTGGAGACGGACGGAAGCGTGGATTATGACTCGTACATCAGCGAAATCCGCACGCTGATGACCCAAAAGTGCGGTATTATTCGTAGTGAAAAAGATCTTCTGGAAGCGAAGACCCGAATAAGTGAAATTTACCGGCAGCTGGACGGTCTGAAACTTGAAATTCCTAAAGGAATGGAAGCATATAACCAGTCCCTGATAGCTTTGGCTATCCTGCATGCAAGCATACTGCGAAAAAAGAGCGTTGGTGCTCACTATTTATGTGAAGATGAAAACGAAGGAGGAAATCAAGATGCTTACCGATTACTGCCTTGATGATCTAATTAGACGGGCCCTTTATGAAGATATTGGCAACGGGGACATCACCACCCTTTCCACTGTCAACGAAGATAAACAGATAGAGGGTTCCTTTATCGCGAAGGAGGAGGGTGTTATTTGCGGGCTGCCTCTTTTGAAGCGCCTTTTTGAGCTTCTTGATCCCGCTGTTGTTCTGAGAATCATTGTGAACGAGGGTGATCTGATCAATAAAGGCGACTTGATCGCCAGAATTTCAGGACCGGCTCGAAGCATATTGACCGGCGAGCGAGTAGGACTCAACTTCCTGCAGCGCCTGTCCGGGATTGCCACACGTACCCATACGGCTGTACTGGAGATTTCCGGCACTCATGCTGTTATTACCGATACGCGTAAAACAACCCCGGGCCTTCGGAGTATCGAAAAATATGCCGTGCGCATAGGCGGCGGGTCAAACCACCGTTTCAATCTGGCCGACGGTATTCTGATCAAAGATAATCACATCTGTGCTGCAGGAAGCATCAGCCAGGCGATCTCAAAGGCCCGTAAAATGGCGACGCACATGCTGAAAATCGAAGTCGAAGTGGAAAACTTCGAGCAAATCGAGGAAGCGCTGCAAAGCGGAGCGGATATCATCATGCTCGACAATATGAGCGTGGAGGATATGACAAAAGCAGTAAACATGATTGGCAAAAAAGCACTTGTCGAAGCATCCGGAAATATGGGGGACAAGGATCTGCGCACAGTTGCACAAACCGGAGTTGATCTCATATCCGTCGGTGCGCTGACCCACACTGTACGTGCGATGGATATCAGTCTGCGGTTGGCCTAAGCCATACGCCATACTTGCCGCGAATACCGCCCCTAAGGAAAGAGAGTACCTCATGCAGCTTACCATATGTAAAATCGGCCGTATGTCATACGACCAGGCCCTGAAGCTCCAGTATGAACTTGTCGCGGCAAGGCAGGCGGACCGCATCGGCAACACATTGCTCCTTGTCGAACACCCGCCGGTATTGACCCTCGGAACCCGTGCGGATCCAGCCAATATATATCTGTCCCGGGAACTGCTGGAAAAAGAGGGTGTCTCTATTTATGAGGTCAACCGCGGAGGTGATGTCACCTATCACGGGCCCGGGCAGATCGTCGGTTATCCGATTGTCCAACTGTATGATTTTGAAGAGGGTGTCCGCTGGTTTGTTAAAACAATGGAATTCTCCCTGATCGATCTGCTTTTGCAGGAATACGGTATTAAAGCGCACCTTCGTCAGGACAAGTATACCGGTGTCTGGGTCGGAGACAAAAAGATCGTCGCTTTCGGCATAGCTGTAAAGCAGGGTGTAACCATGCATGGGTTTGCCTTTAATGTAAATACAGATCTTACGCATTTCAATTGGATTAATCCCTGCGGTTTGTCTCTGGGCGTTACATCTGTTGCCGAAGAGCTGGGACATCCGGTCGACCTTGAAAAGGCATTCGACCTTACAGCAGAAAGTCTCATCCATCATTTTGGATGGGAAGCCAAATGGGTTGTTCTGGAAGAATTACAGGCAAGCATCACGGTCGGCGCGGATGGATAAGAAGAAATTCACAGCCAAACCCGATTGGCTTCGGGTCCCGTCCAACAGTGGAGAAACCAACCGGAGCGTCATGCAGCTGATGCAGTCGCTGGATTTGCATACAGTGTGTGAAGAAGCCAGCTGCCCGAATTGCGGCGAGTGCTTTGGTAAGCGGACCGCAACTTTTATGATTCTGGGTCGTGACTGCACCCGGAACTGCACTTTCTGCTGTGTCCGAAACGGCACGCCGACAAAACCCGATCCTACTGAAGCGTCTCATTTGGCAGAGGCCGTCGAGCGGCTGGGTTTGCGCTATGTCGTGATCACATCCGTTACCCGCGACGATCTGCCGGATGGGGGATCAGGGCATTTCGCCGGCGTTATCACAGCGATTAAGCAAAGAATGGCAGGAAACTGCCCGCGCATCGAGGTATTGATCCCTGATTTCCAAGGAGACGAGAAGGCCTTGCAAACGGTTATTTCAGCACAGCCGGATGTAATCAACCACAATATTGAGACAGTACCGCGTCTCTATCCTGCAGTCCGGCCCCAGGCAGATTATCAGCGCTCCCTCTCCCTGCTTGGGCGGGTTAAGTTGATTGATCCGTCCCGCTTTACTAAATCCGGCATCATGGTCGGTCTCGGAGAAACCAAAGAAGAAGTAGTGGCTGTTTTCGACGATTTGCGCCGATGCGGCTGTGACTTCCTTACCATAGGGCAGTATCTTGCACCATCCCCCCAACATCATCCGCTGATTGAATACATCACACCGGAACAATTTGATTGGTATAAAGAACAGGCATACCTTGCAGGATTTTTGTATGCAGCATCGGGACCTCTGGTCAGAAGTTCCTATCGGGCGGAACAGGCCTGGCAGAGCACGCTTAACCAATAAACAGACAAAAATCCAGCCCATAATCCGTACAGAGCCTCTTTTGACTCACACAGCAAAAAACCCTGCCGGCCACAAAAAGCCCCCTGCCGCATAAGCGTCAGGGGGCTTTGTCATACATGTGAGGAATCAGCGGCATGAAGCCATCTGATGCTTACTCAATGATTGTAGAAACGGTACCGGCACCAACTGTACGGCCACCCTCGCGGATAGCGAACTTAAGGCCGGTCTCCATAGCGATTGTTGTGATCAGCTCACCGGTAATGGTGATATGATCGCCGGGCATACACATTTCTGTGCCTTCCGGAAGATGAACAACACCCGTTACGTCCGTAGTACGGAAATAGAACTGAGGACGGTAGCCATTGAAGAAAGGCTTATGACGTCCGCCTTCATCGTGTGTCAGAACATAGACTTGACCTGTGAACTTCGTGTGAGGTGTGATGGAACCCGGCTTGGCAATAACCTGGCCGCGCTCAACCTGCTTACGCTCAATACCACGAAGGAGAATACCGATGTTGTCACCAGCCTGAGCCTGGTCAAGAAGCTTCTTGAACATCTCGACGCCTGTAACAACAGTTGCTTTGGGTTCTTCGGCAAGTCCGACAATCTGTGCGGCGTCGCCAACTTTGATAACTCCGCGCTCGAGACGGCCTGTTGCAACAGTTCCGCGTCCGGTGATTGTGAAAACATCTTCAACCGGCATAAGGAAAGGCTTGTCAACAGCACGCTCAGGTGTCGGGATGAAAGAATCAACAGCTTCCATAAGCTCAATGATGGGCTTATAAACAGCATCATTAGGATCCTTTGATGTGGACTCGAGCATATCAAGGGCAGAGCCTCTGATGATCGGAGTCTCGTCGCCGGGGAACTCGTACTGGTTGAGAAGGTCACGAATGTCCATCTCAACAAGCTCAAGGAGTTCTTCGTCATCAACCTGGTCTACCTTGTTCAGGAAAACCACGATGTAAGGAACGCCAACCTGACGAGCCAAAAGAATGTGCTCACGTGTCTGAGGCATCGGGCCGTCAGCAGCAGAAACGACGAGGATCGCTCCGTCCATCTGTGCAGCACCGGTGATCATGTTCTTGATATAGTCAGCATGGCCGGGGCAGTCAACGTGAGCATAGTGACGGTTTGCTGTCTCATACTCAACGTGTGCAGTGTTAATCGTGATACCACGGGCTCTCTCCTCAGGTGCACTGTCAATGCTGCCATATTCTTTATAGACAGCCTTGCCGGTCATTGCGAGCACCTTAGTGATAGCAGCTGTAAGGGAAGTTTTGCCGTGATCAACGTGTCCGATGGTTCCGATATTGACATGCGGCTTGTTTCTATTAAATTTTGCCTTTCCCATTTGTTATTTCCTCCTTCGTCAGCATATATTTGCTGATACATTGCATTTTGTTCTTTTCCTCTCAGAGGCCAGATGAATCTATTCTACTTGTCTGTGACGACACTTGCAAGATGTCTCAGGCGTGATTGGTTTGTGTTTGTTTACTTCTTGAGGATAGCTTCCATAATACTCTTCGGCATTTCAGCGAAATGGCTGATCTGCATGACGAAGGTACCTCTGCCCTGTGTAGTGGAACGAAGTGATGTGGCATATCCGAACATGTTGGAAAGCGGAACTTCGGTCTCAATGGATTGGGTTCCGTTTCTTGCCTCGATACCCTTGATAAGTCCGCGGCGTGAATTGATGCCGCCAATGACGTCACCCATGTAATCGTCGGGAACATCGATATCGACTCTCATGATCGGCTCGAGAAGGCAGGGATCTGCTTTCTTCATGCCCTCTTTAAAGCCCATGGATCCAGCGATCTTAAAGGCCATTTCGGATGAGTCAACATCATGGAAAGAACCGTCAACGACAGTTACCTTGATGTCTACAACCGGATATCCGCCAAGAATTCCGCTGGTCATAGCTTCCTGAACACCCGCATCGATTGGGGAGATAAACTCCTTGGGAATCGTTCCGCCGACAGTTGCATTGACAAAGGAATATCCTGTGCCGGGCTCCTGAGGCTCAAGTTCAAGAATACAATGACCATACTGACCATGACCGCCGGACTGACGTACAAAACGTCCTTCCGCCCTGACTGCCTTACGGATTGTCTCCTTGTAAGCAACCTGCGGTGCGCCGACATTGGCTTCAACCTTGAACTCGCGGAACAAACGATCCACGATGATATCAAGATGAAGTTCTCCCATTCCGGCAATGATTGTCTGTCCTGTTTCCTTGTTCGTGAAGGTACGGAAAGTCGGGTCTTCTTCTGCAAGCTTCTGGAGTGCTGCAATCATCTTCTCCTGAGAAGCCCTTGATTTAGGCTCAATAGCCACTTCGATAACAGGCTCCGGGAAATTCATGGACTCCAATATAATCGGGGCCTTTTCATCACAGAGTGTGTCACCGGTGGTGGTATCCTTGAGGCCTACTGCTGCCGCGATGTCTCCGGAATATACCTTGCCAAGCTCCTCACGGTGATTGGCATGCATCTGGAGAATACGGCCGATACGCTCTCTTTTGCCCTTAGTTGCATTAAGCACATAAGAACCTGCGTCGAGTGTACCGGAGTAAACACGGAAGAAACAGAGCTTTCCTACAAAGGGATCCGTCATGATTTTGAATGCGAGCGCTGCAAAAGGTTTGGAATCATCAGAGGGGCGTGGCTCCTCTTCTTCTGTCTCAGGGTTGATTCCCATGATGGCTTTGATGTCGAGCGGTGACGGCATGTAGTCTATGATAGCGTCAAGCATCATCTGCACACCCTTGTTCTTGTAGGCGGACCCGCAAATAACAGGAGTGATTTTGCAGTCGATAGTTGCCCTTCTCAAAGCAGCCTTAAGCTCAGGTACATCGATCGATTCGCCTTCGAGGAACTTAAGCGTAAGCTCTTCGTCCGTCTCAGCAATCGTTTCAATCATGATATCCCTGTACTTCTGGGCATCGGCCAGCATGCCGGCAGGAATCTCCGTCTCCTGAAAAACGGAACCGTCGTCGTTCAGATATACTTCAGCCTTCATCGTCATCAAGTCGATAATACCTGTGAAGGTATCCTCGGCTCCAATCGGAAGCTGTAAGGCCATAGCATTGGTCTTAAGGCGATCCTTCATCATTTTTACAGAACGCAGAAAGTCCGCTCCCATAATGTCCATCTTGTTAACGAAAGCCATACGGGGGACGCCATAACGGTCAGCCTGACGCCAGACGGTTTCCGTCTGTGGCTCGACGCCGCCTTTGGCAGAAAGCAATGTGACAGCGCCGTCCAGAACGCGCAGTGAGCGCTCAACTTCGACTGTGAAATCAACATGGCCGGGAGTATCAATGATATTGATACGGTGTTCCTTCCATTCTGCGGTGGTCGCAGCAGAAGTAATCGTGATACCACGCTCCTGCTCCTGCTCCATCCAGTCCATAGTTGCAGCACCCTCATGTACTTCACCGATTTTTCTGATTTTTCCGGTGTAATACAGGATACGCTCCGTGGCGGTCGTTTTGCCGGCGTCAATGTGAGCCATGATACCTATATTTCTTGTTTTATCCAAAGAGAAGTCTCTGGCCATGGTTTCAATTGCTCCTTTTTCTGATGGTTACCATCTGTAATGAGCGAACGCCCTATTGGCATCCGCCATCTTATGTATGTCTTCTTTTTTCTTGAATGCTCCGCCAGTACTGTTGGATGCATCAAGAATTTCATTGGCGAGGCGCTCCTTCATGGTGCGCTCGCTGCGTTTCTGGGCAATAGCTACAAGCCAGCGCAGACCTAAAGTCTGGCGTCTTGCGGGACGAACCTCGATCGGGACCTGATAATTGGCACCGCCGACGCGTCTTGCTTTAACCTCAAGAACCGGCATGACATTCTCTAAAGCCTGAATAAAAACTTCAAGGGGTTCCTTGCTTGTGCGCTCTTTGATAATTTCAAAAGCGTCGTAGCAGATTTTTTGTGCTACACCCTTCTTGCCGTCCTGCATGATGTTGTTGACGAGTTTGGTAACCCTAACATCATTGTACAGCGGATCCGGAAGCACTTCTCTAACTGGGACATTGCCTTTTCTTGGCACTTGTCTTCCCTCCTTTCATGATTATCAGAATTCATCTGAAATCACAGGTACTCACGTTGTTCTTTTGGACCGTGTCAGAGCCAGCAGCAATGTCTCCATGAGGCGGGTCATGCATCCTTATCGGATGAAGACCCTCTATATTGACAGTGTACTGATCACTTATCTGCCCAACCACGAAGAAATTTACTTCTTGACCTTAGCGGCCTTCGGTTTCTTCGCACCGTACTTTGAGCGGCTTTGCAGACGATTGGCAACACCGGCCGTATCAAGAGTTCCTCTGACGATGTGATAACGCACACCGGGAAGATCCTTAACACGTCCGCCTCTGATAAGAACAACGGAGTGCTCCTGCAGATTGTGTCCAATTCCTGGAATATAAGCCGTCACTTCGAAACCGTTTGTCAGACGAACTCTGGCAACCTTACGAAGAGCCGAGTTCGGCTTTTTCGGGGTAGTTGTCTTAACAACTGTGCACACTCCACGTTTCTGGGGAGAAGACATAGCTGTCTGTCTCTTATGCAGTGTGTTCAGTCCGCTCTGAAGAGCGGGAGCTGTCGACTTGTAGGACTTTGAAGCCCTTCCGGTCTTTACTAATTGGTTGAACGTAGGCATCAATACACCTCCTTTCATTACTAATATGTCCCTTTTGCTGACTAAGGAATTCTTATTGGGCAGCACTTTTAATTAAACAAAAGCCTTGCACGCAAAAAATTACCCCTTTCAGGGTTCGGGCAATTTAGTATATCATCGACTGGGGGATCTGTAAATGAAAAAGATGTAATTTTTATGCTATTCGTCCAAATGACCGGCCGGCCAATATCGCCTGCGTCAAAAATGTGTCCGGAGACAGTATACCAAAAATACGCCTGCATGAAAGCTCTTTTTTCATCCTTTATTAATCAGATATTAAGTGTGTATACGGAATAATCCCGAAAAGCCCGGATTACGCCGGGCTTTTCGGGATTATTAATAAGGAGATCGAAGAAGGCTTGTTATCTGATTTTCCTTTTGGGCCTGGGCAGCCTCGAATATGTCCGCGTCAGAAGCTTCAGTTTCGAACACAGCACATTGGTTTTCCAGTCAGGCATAAGCCTCCACTGCCAGTTACCCCCGAGAGTTGAAGGGGTGTTCATCCGTGCCGAATTATCAAAGCCGAGGATATCCTGCATCTGCATGATAACAAGGTCGGCACTTGTTGCCATCAGGGTCCGGATCGCGCCCCAGTTGTATCCTTCACGCAATTTAAGATTCATATATCGTCTGGCAAGCCTGACATCCGCCGTGGATGCATGCCCGATCCATCCCGTAAAAGTCTCATTATCGTGCGTGCCGATATAGGAAACGCAGTTGCCCATGTGCTTGTACGGGGCGTCGTCCGTTTCATTTTTGGAGTCAAATCCGAAAAGCATGATCTTCATGCCGGGAAAACCGGAATCGGCAAGAAGCTGCCTGACACTGTCGTCCATGTACCCCAGGTCTTCCGCGATGATACGGAAGCCCTTGATCTGCGGTGTTAACGAAGTAAACAAATCCAGACCGGGGCCCTTCATCCAGACTCCGTTTCGTGCCGTGTCTTCTCCAAAATCGATCGCATAGAAGGATTCAAATCCCCTGAAATGGTCAATTCTAACAACGTCGTACATTGCAAGTGAGGCAAGTATCCTCCTGTGCCACCAGTCATAACCCGTCTCTTTATGGACATCCCACAGGTACAGGGGATTGCCCCAGAGCTGCCCGTCCGAAGTGAATCCATCCGGCGGGACACCGGCAACCTTCACCGGAATGCAGTTGTTATCAAGCCAGAACAGCTCCTTGTGCGACCACGTGTCGGCGCTGTCATCAGCCACATAAATCGGAATATCACCAATAATCCGAATCCCTTTTGAGTTGGCATAGGACTTGAGCTTCATCCACTGTGAAAAGAAAAGGAATTGAATATACTGATGAAACTCTACATCATCCGGCAGAAGCCTTCGGTATGTGAGAAGGGCCTCTTCCTCACGGTTGCGGATATCAATCGGCCACATATGGTAGGATTTCTGCGCAAAATGCTCCTTAAGTGCCATATAGAGACCGAAATCATCAAGCCAGTATGTGTTTTTCGAGCAGAAAACTGCGAAGGCTTCCTTGTCCCTTGCAATTCCCCTGCCATAGGCTTTTCTCAGGAGCGCGGAACGGAAAGCAAACAGCTTTCCAAAATCCACGCTCTTAGGATCGTTCCCGAAATCGATGCCGGCATACTCTTCCTTAAGAAGCAGGCCATCCCCGCACAGCATATCCAGATCAATAAGATACGGATTGCCGGCAAATGTGGAAAAAGACTGGTAGGGTGAGTCCCCGTATCCCGTAGTCAGAACCGGCAGGACCTGCCAGTAGCTCTGTCCGGTTTTCTTCAGGAAATCGACAAAACCATACGCTTCTTTTCCCATAGTTCCGACACCATAGGGTGACGGAAGCGATGTTATATGTAATAGAATGCCGCTTGCTCTCATTTAATTTATCTCCATATGCAATTCATCAGATTTTTAATGCATCAGCCGCAGGGTCTGATACCTGTTTTTTGACAACACATGCACGGGCATACCCATCAAAACCGGATGAAGGAAGCCGCGGCCAGCGCAGTGTATACAGGGGACAACGGCGTACTCAGCCTTTAACAGCCCCGGAAATGACGCCTTTGATGATGCTCTTTTGACCAATCAGGTAGAAGGTAATGATAGGAAGAATGGTAAGGACAAGCATAGCCATCAGAGAACCCATATCGCGGGCTCCGTATGATCCGGTCAGAACGCCCTGTATGGCGACCGGAATTGTCTTATATTTATTACCGATTACAAGAAGGGGCAGCAGGTAATCATTCCAGACCCACATTGCCTCCAGGATGGCAACGGTAATAGCCGTCGGCCGAAGGAGCGGAAACACGACTTGGAAATATGTCTGTATCGGATTGCACCCGTCAATCATCGCAGCTTCCTCTATCTCGATCGGGATTCCTTTAACAAATCCGCTGAAAATGAAGACCGACAGTCCGGCTCCAAATCCCAGATAGAGGACGACAATTCCAAGGGGACTGTCCAAATGAAGCACATTGGCAACCTTTGACATACTGAACATAACCATCTGAAAGGGCACGATCATCGAGAATACGAAGAGGTAATACAGTCCGGACGCCACCTTACTTTGAAGGCGCGTGATATACCAGGCCGTCATGCTGGTAAAGACGATGATCACGATCACAGACGAAATCGTAATGAAAAAACTATAGCCCATGGCTTTTGTAAAACCACTCTTAATAATACCGTTGACGTAATTATCGAGCCCGGCAAAGGTGGCGCCTGCCGGCCATGTGAAAGGGGCCTTCGATATGTAGAACTTACCTTTGAATGAATTGAGCAGGACTACAAATATAGGCACAAGGAAAAGAATCGAGAGAAAGGAGAGAAAGATCGAAATAAATACGTTGGAAGTCTTATTCTGCTTTTTCATCAGCCTTCCACCTCCCTGCTTCTGGAAATCCGCAATTGAATATAGGCGATTAGGCCGACAAGGATAAAGAAGATAACAGCCTTCGCCTGTCCGACCCCCTGGTAACCGTTGCGTCCATAGAAGGTATCAAATATGTCCAGTGCCAGCATGGACGTCTGGCGCATCGGGTCACCGCCGGTAAGGGAAAGGTTCTGGTCGAAAAGCTTAAACGAGTTGGACATCGTCAGAAACGTACATATTGTTATGGAAGGTGCGACCAGCGGAATGGTTATCTTCCTGAGCATCTGCCAGGAGGTAGCCCCGTCGATGGAAGCAGCTTCAATAAGCGAATCCGGAATATTTTGAAGGCCGGCTATGTAAATAACCATCATATAGCCTATCATTTGCCAATTCATCAGGAAGATAAGTCCCCAGAAGCCGTATGTGGCGTCAAAGGTCAGGGTAACTCCGAAATTCATCAGAATTCCGTTCAGGAGAATCTGCCAGATATAACCTAATACAATGCCGCCGATAAGATTCGGCATGAAGAAAATTGTTCTGAAGAGGTTGGTCCCCTTAATTCCACGGGTTAACAACTTTGCCAGAAGGAAAGCGATCACATTGACTGTGACCACGGAAACAACCGCAAATTTGACTGTGAACCAAAGCGCATTGATAAAATCGCCGTTAATCGTAAAAATCTTAATGTAGTTATCAAAGCCGACCCATTTTGCATCCGTCACCGTTTTGAATTTGGCAAAGGACAGGAATACGCCCATGATAAATGGAATCAGAAAGGATATGGCGAAAGCCACCAGGGTTGGTATAACAAAAATCGGAAAATATTTTCTGAGCGTTTTTTGCATATGATATTCCCTCCCGAAAAATAGTGGGTGAGTGCGATTTTCATCGTATTGGCCTCACCCACTATTATCACCATCGTCCCGCGGAATCGGCAAGGCGTATCCGCATAGTAAATTCATTTCAGGCTGTAAATTTTATCAGCCTGCAGCGAGAGCTTTCTCAGCTTTCCACTGGTCGACAACGAGCTTACTGACTGCGTCCCATTTCATTTGACCCTGGGCGTAAGAGAGAAGTGCTGCGCCAACGTTATCTTTGAATGTCTGGCTCGGGAATACTGTAAAGTTCCAGGCAACGGAAGTGATTCCGGGTTTGGATGCCCATGCAAGCATGTCCTGAGCGAGAGGATCTGTAGGCTTTTCAGTAGCGCTGAATGTATCAAAAGGAGCAATGAACTTAAGCTGGTCTACAACTGCTTTCTTTCCTTCAGCACTGGTGTACAGCCATGTAAGGAAATCAAGGGAAGCTTTCTGATCTTCGGCAGAAGCTTTGTTGTTGATTGCAAAGTAGTTTTCTGTTCCGATGCAAAGGCCCTGTGTTTCTTCGCCGGCCATTCCGGTGTAGATGGGCATGAACTTGACATCTTCAGGCTTAACGGTGTTGCCGGCTACTCCGGAGATCTGGCCGTATGCCCAGTTGCCGTTCTGTACCATTGCGCATTGTCCGAGGGCAAACTCAGCCATTGAATCATCAACGGAGATGTTGCCGAGGAGCTTAGGTGCCGTTACAGAATTGTTCAGGTAGAGATCAAAAATATTCTGGAAGTTCTTGCTGTACTGGAACTTGATTTCGTCGGTCTGCTTGCTTCCGAGGTCAATCTTGTTGTCCCTGAATTCATAGTAGATCGGAACATTCAGAAGATGTGTCTGCCATCTCCAGTCTTCGCCTGACTTAAGGGAAGTCGAAGCGAATGCGCCCTGAATGCCAAGTTCTTTGGCCTTGGTTGTCATGTCGTCCACAACAGCCTTGAGAGTTGCGAAATTGTTGATCGCGTCCATGGATGTCGCCTTAGGATTTGCTGTTGCAAAATACTTCGTCATAATAGCGTTATTGTAAATGATTCCGTAACCTTCGATGGCGAACGGGATACCATAGACGCCGGTTCCATCAGTTATGGCAAGGGTTTTGTCTGTCAGGTGGGTATAGATCTCTGACTTGGACAAATCAGCACAATAATCTTTCCAGTTAGCATAGCCCACAGGACCGTTCATCTGGAAAATAGTAGGGGCATCTGTCTTTGCAATTTCTGATGTAAGTGTCTGCTCATATGTTCCTGATGCGGCCGTAAGTACAGTAACAGGAATGCTGGTTGCTGCGGTATACTGCTTTGCTATGGCCTGATATGCTTCATCCTGTTCAGGCTTGAAGTTCAGGAAATATACTTTGCCAGTTTTTCCGTCGGCAGCTGCTGTTGTTTCTGCTTTTGTTGTTGTTGCAGCGCCTGTTGCTTCTGTCGCCTTGGTAGTTGACTCTGTTGTCTTGGCTGTGCCGCAGGCAGCGAGGCTTGCGATCATCGCTGCTGAAAGGACTATCGCGGAGACCCTCTTCAGCAAATTCATCTTCTTCATAGTAGTTTCCTCCATTTTTTGTTTCCTCATTTTCGTCAAAATTATCGAAGTTTTCGAAAATTATGACTCACTCTATTCGGAGTTTAGCACGGGTTTATAGCACTGTCAATAACTTTATTCGTGTTTTTTATCCGTTTGTTGTACAACATGCTGTCAGGTAATTAGAAAAGAGGCCCATACACACCAGAATGCGTTGGAACCTCTTTTGATATATTTTCGAAAACTATCGATAATCAAATATTTTCAAAAAGCGATTTGTCTCGAAAATGCCTTCTTTTTGTCGCATTATTAACCCACTCCCGGACGCATAACGTTTCGCCGGGCCTCTATCTGCTCATTTACGGAATTTCCCTGAATCTCTATTTCCCGTCCGCTTCAACCAGAATGACGCCGTTAATCCCGCTGTCAAAAATAACTTTGCCATCCTTAACGGATGCAGTCGTTCCGTCATATGCATTTCTGACCTTATTCCCGTTTTCAAAAATCCCGGCAACCGGCACTTCCACCATTTGATTCGGGTCTGCAATCACGGCAATAATGCGGTCGGCATACGTGCCGCTCTCATACGTCCTTGCAAATATATAGGGTTTGGCAAGAATTTCAACATTCTCCCCTGCGCCGACCGCCGGGTGGCGGCTCCTGAACTGGCCAAGGATCCTGAAATGCGCCAGGACATCTTCATTGACGCTGTCCCAGTTCATATCCGACCGAAGCTTTAAATCCATATACGGCGACTGCGGCCAGGCTGTCGGGCGTGATGTCTCATCCCCGTAATAGATCTGCACGGAGCCAGGCGACAACAGGAGTGCCGTACCACCCTTAATGAGATTACTTCTGGTAAACATGCCGGTATCATGGGAAGAAATATAACTCAGGACATTAAAGTCCTCTTTCCTCATTGCATCCGCCATAAATGTATACACCTTCGGGAGAAGTGAAAAATTCATAACATTTTTGCGGAAACTGAAATTGATGATGGCATCGAATGACCCATCCGTATAATAAGAATCTTTAACAACGCCATGATCCCACACCTCGCCGACTGTCCAGAACGGAGTATCATCCAAAGCTTTCTTCGGATTCTTCTCCCTCCACACCTCAAGGGCTGCCGATGCCTGCTCTTTCAGCGTCTGCCAGCAGGTCAGATCAACATGCTTCGCCGTATCACAGCGGAAACCATCAATCCCATAGTCTTTCACCCAGTCGGTCAGCCATTTGATTTCATAATTGATCACAGTACGGGGAAGATTGTTATCCTTGAAATACGCATCAAGCTCTGCCTGTTCTTCCTGAAGGCGTCCTTCCTGTGTCCACTTGGAAACAAGGAATACAGGCAGCTGAACCGCCTTCTGGTTTTCAGTCTTGAAGTCCGGAAGATCGGAAAGGGTCAGGAGCGTGTCGCCCGTCCCGGCGGCATCATAACCGGCCAGTCCGGCGGAGGAGCGGATCCAGTCAGGGCCCCACCAGTTCTGCCAGTTCGGGGACACAGCGTCCAGGTAAGAATTTTCTTTATCAGGCGACAGGGCGGACGGGTCTCCATAGTAATAATCTTCCCATCCGGCCTTGTATTCCCCGAACCCGTACTCGGACGCATCCAGCATCGTAGAATAGCCCGGATGATTCAGTACGACATCCATAATAATCCTGATGCCCTTTGCGTGCGCCGTATCAACCATCTCTTTGAACTCTTTTTCCGTACCGTAATTTGCATCAGGCTGCGTAAAGTCCAGCGCCCAGTATCCGTGGTATGCATAAAAAGCAAATCCCGGCGCAGAGCGATATCCATGGATCTGCTCATATGGGGGTGTAATCCAGATTGCACTTATTCCCAGGTCCGTAAAATAACCGTCGCTGATCTTTTTGGTAATTCCCGCGAAGTCCCCCCCATGGAAGCTGCCCGCTTCTTCCTGAATGCCGGGGATTACGTTCCCTTTGGCATCCAGGCCGCGCCCGTACGAGTAATCATTCTCTTTATTACCGTTATTGAACCTGTCGGTCAGCAGAAAATAGACCGATACATTATTCCATACGAATGGCACAATGCTTTTCGGTTTCTGCGCACATGAAGTAAGCAGCCCTGCAATTAAGATCCAGGCAATGCAGGCCGCCGGAAATTTTTTAACTTTCAGCAAAGAATACCTCCACTGTCTTTTTTAACTCTTAACCGCGCCTCCGGTGACACCTTCAACATAGAGACGCTGCATCAGCACGAACAAAATAACAATTGGAATACCAATAAACAGGCACCCTGCGTTAAATTGCCTGAAATTGGCATATATATTATCTTTGGCAACCATCTGGAACATACCGATGGCAACCGTATACTTCTGGTAATTGTCACCCATAATAATTCTTGCAAAAATAAAGTCACCCCAGGGAGCCATAAATGCCATCAGGGACGTATATACAATAATCGGACCGGAAAGGGGAAGAATAATTTTGGAAAAAATTTGTGCATTCGTCGCTCCGTCAAGTCTGGCCGCTTCATCCAGGGCTCGCGGAATCGTATCAAAAAACCCTTTGCAGATATAAAAGTTGATGCCTGCGCCCGCCGAATATACAAGTACCAAAGCGGTCAGGCTCTGCGTCATACCAACGGATTTGAGAACATAATAGACTGCTATCATGGACATGAAGCCCGGAAACATTCCGAGTACCAGCGCCATATTCATGTACGGTTTGCGAAGCTTGAAACGCATGCGCGACAGCACGTAGGATATCGTAAGTGTCAGCAGCGTGCTCAGTACGCATGTGCATACTGCCACGAGAAGCGTGTTTGCAAACCAGGTCCTGAATGGATATACCTTATTAGCCCAAAGATCCGAAAAATTCTGGAGCGTGAAACTTTTGGGAAGAAAATCCGGAGAAAACGAACCCGGCTCCGCACGAAAGGCAGTGAAAACCACCCACAGAATCGGGAAGAGCCATATAAGTGCGAGTACCGAGAGAATCACATAGACAGACGCGCTTGAAACAATCTTCTGAGACTTCGCGCTGGCGTTGCTGCGCAGATCTTTCGTGCTGCTCATGAAAACTCCTCCTCTCTCTTATAGGCAACTGAATTTCTATACGTTATCAAAGAGATCGCGGCCGAAATCACAAATACCACTATACCAATCGTAGACGCAAGGTTGTAATCCCGGACATTTGCCGTCAGCTTATAAAGCCACGTGACAAGAAGATCCGTCTTCCCCGCCTGATAGTATGTGCTGGTATTAGGTCCTCCTCCTGTAAGAAGGAATATTACATTGAAATTGTTAATATTACCTATAAATTGTGTAATCAAATATGGAGTCGTTACGAAAATCATATACGGCATCGTGATTTTGGTGAAGAGCTTAATAGGGGATGCCCCGTCAATTTTGGCAGCCTCATACATGTCGTTCGGGATGCTCATCAGAATGCCGGACGAAATCAGCATTGTAAAGGGAATGCCGATCCACAGGTTAACGATAAGAACGGTCAGCCGTGCAAGAAGCACATTATTCAGGAACTGAATTCTTGCAGCGCTGGCTACGGCCCCGACCGAAACAAGAAACTCGTTGATAGGACCATAATCATTGAACATGTTTCGCATTACAAGGAGCGTAATGAACTGCGGCAGCGCAATGGTGATAACAAAAATAGTACGCCACATCGCCTTGTATCGTATCCCTTTTTTGTTAATCAGGAGTGCAAGCATAATTCCCAGAATGTAATTACTCGCCGTCGCAATAACTGCCCATATCAGCGTCCAGCCAAGCACAGGAAAAAAGGTAGCCGCCAGAAGCTTATTGGCACCGAGAATAGCCGTAAAATTACTAAGTCCTACCCAATCGAACAGATTTCCGGGAGGCTGGTGGTTTTTATCATAATTAGTAAAGGCAATCAGAATCATGAAAATCAAAGGCAAAATAGTAAACAACAGGATACCGATAATGGACGGAGTCATTAGCGTGACGTGAAATTTCTGATCCAGAAGACTTTTCAAGTCATACAAAAATCCCGGTGCCTTTTTCCCGGCGTTCCGCAGAGCAAGCATCTGGCGCGCACTGTTAATATTTGCATAATAGACCCCGGCAAAAATGATTGTTAAAACAATTACTGCAACGCCGTAAATCATCAGGAGCATGGAATTGTCGCCGCCCGCAAGAATCGGGATCTTGCTCCCTGACGGTGTAACCCAACCCTGCTTCTGTGTCCCCAGCGAGAAAAGTCCATTTAAGGCACCCATGCCTTTGGTTACCATAAACCATATATAGGCAGCTTGTATGGTCAGAAAAAGAATTCCTTTGATAAGTTGTTTGTTTATCAGATTGGCGAATCCCATAATCAGAATTGATACCGACTCAGGCTTATTTAAGGCAAGGTTCGGAAGATTACTTTTGATTTTTTTCTCCTTCTCCTTCTTTGGCATGTCCCCACTCCTCTCAATAAACAAGCAACCAAGTCCCGGAATCCGGAACTTGGTTGCTCACATGTATCTTAGTGTTTATTACGCTACAACGTCAGTTGACAGCAGCGTCTGCCATCCATCAAGAGTTTTTTGAAGATCTTTGGCCTTGCCGTCATATATTTCCAGAGTGACTGCCATGCTGGAGGAATTCCAGAAATTGGTCATCTGAGGAAGCTTGGGCATCGGGATAGAGAAGGAAGACTGTGCAATCTGTGCTGCAACGGTAGGATCTGCAGTAACTGCAGGATCAGCAGCAGCGGTAATATTGATAGGAAGATTCTGTCTGTCGTTGAAAGCCTTCAGCTGGTTCTCCTGTGATGACAGGTAATCAGCAAGCTGCATGGCAGCTTCCGGATACTTTGTGCTGGATTTTACAACATAGAGTTTGACACCGGAGAAAGAAATCATCTGCTTGTCTGCTCCGCCAATTTTGACTGTCGGAAGCTTGGCTACTCCATAATTGGCGCCAAGAGCTGTCTTATAATCGGCAGCCTTCCAGCTTCCGGTTACCTGGGCTGCGAGTCCGCTTGCAAAAGCAGTTGTGGCATCGCCGTCGTTAATGTTCTGAAGACCGGCAGCCTTAAGGGTTGCAATATAGGTTGCAACAGCGAGACCTTCAGCTCCGCTGAATGTGCTGCCCTTTACGTCGGTGCCGTCAGCGCCGAACAGTTTGCAGCCGTTTGCAAACCAGAAACCAACAGTAAAATAGTTGTTCCCCATATCAAATCCGACTGTCTTGCCGGCTTTGGAAGCGACAGTAAGCATTGTATCGAGGGAAGCAACATCCGTTTCGGAAAAAACACTCTTATCATAGTAGAGGAAATACGTCTCAATGGCATTCGGATATCCATAAACGGTTCCGTTGTATGTTGCTGCAGTAAGGGCAGCAGGCGCATCATCTTTCGAGATTTTATCAGCATAGAGTGTGTTCGGGTATACAGCGCCTGCTTCAGCAAGTGCGCCAAGCTGGTCATGAGGAATCTGGAATACATCTGCCGCGACATCAAGGTCGGTAAGTGCAGCGTCTTTTGCCTTATCAGCGCCTGTTACGGCAACGCTGACTGTATAAGCCGGGTGTAAGGCCACAAAAGATGCCGCCATCTCCTTGAGCATTGCCTGATCGTCTTCCGAACCCCATAGAACCAGGGTTGCTGCGGCATCAGTTGTTTTTGCTGTCGTACTCGTTGTTGTCGCTTTTCCTGCGCAGCCTGCAAGTCCGGAGACCATTGCCACTGCAAGAATGATTGCGGAAACCTTCTTTACTACAGTTTTTCTAAACATTAAATTTCCTCCATTTTTCGTTCTTTTCGATTCAAGATTCTAGCTATTTTCGAAAACCACGTTCATTTGATTGGAGTTTAGCATGCCAGTATGTCATTGTCAATAACGCAAAGTCTGTTTTTACTCTGTTTTTTGTACAATATGTCAAACAAGAGGCGCAATACAGCACCTCTCGTTTGATATTAAATATTATTGATATTATTTTTTTCGAAAACTACGAAAATCTACCGTCTCAATTGGAGACCTTCCATATCTGCTTCGCATATTCCTCAATGGTCCGGTCACTTGAGAAATACCCGGCCCGCGCTGTATTCATAAATGCTTTTCTTATGAAAACGCGGCGCTCCTTATACTCGGAAATCGCATGCAGCTTGGTTTGCATATACGATTCAAAATCAAGAAGAAGATAATACTGATCCGGCTTGTGCCAGGATGCCCCGAGCAGAATCGAATTGTACAGCTCAAGGAACATGCCGGTGCCGTCGTCGTCAAGCGTACCGTCGGTAAGCGAATCAAGAATTTTCCGGATCCGCGGATTGCTTTCGTAGATTTTTTTCGGGTCGTAACTGTCTTTTACCTCGGCAATTTCTTTCACTGTGGCACCAAATATGTAGTTATTCTCAAGACCTGCTTCATCGACGATTTCGACATTGGCTCCGTCATATGTCCCGAGTGTAGGAGCACCGTTGAGCATCAGCTTCATATTCCCGGTTCCGGACGCCTCCGTGCCGGCTGTGGATATCTGCTCGGAAAGGTCGGCTGCAGTAACGATTTTCTCTGCATAGGAAACGTTGTAGTTCTGGACAAACACAACACGGATCTTATCATTTACGGTTTCGTCCTGATTGACCAGATTTCCTATTTCGTTGATGAGCTTAATGATTCCTTTTGCACGGAAATACCCGGGAGCTGATTTGGCACCGAAAATGAATGCAGTCGGTGTGAAATCCTTGATTCTTCCTTCTTTGATACCGAAGTAGATATCAAGAATGGAGAAAGCGTTCAGAAGCTGGCGCTTGTATTCGTGCAGGCGCTTGATCTGGATGTCATATACAAAATGGGCAGGAATATCGACGCCTTCCTTTTCTTTGATGTATGCGGAAAGCTGCTGCTTTTTCTGAAATTTGATCGCTGCAAATTCATCAAGTACCGCGGCATCGTCTGCGAATTTTTCAAGGTTTTTCAGGAGCGAAAGATCCAGTATCCATGCATCACTTCCCAGAAGACGGGTAATCATACCTGAGAGTTCCGGGTTGCATAAAGCCAGCCATCGGCGCTGCGTGATTCCGTTGGTCTTATTCTGGAACATTTCAGGATACAGTGCATACCAGTCTTTCAGGACATCTTCCTTGAGAATTTCCGTATGAATTTTTGCTACCCCGTTTACCGTGCCGGAGGCATAAATGGCCAGGCTGGCCATGCAGATATTCCCGCAGTACAGAATACGGCAGCTGTCAATGCGGGATGTGTACCTCTGTCCAAGCGACCGGAATTCATCTGTCATTTTTCTGTCGATCTTTTTGATGTAGTCGCAGATACGCGGAAGAACACTTCTGTAGAGGCGGTAGTCCCATTTTTCAAGGGCTTCCTGCATAACTGTGTGATTTGTGTAATTGAATGTCTTTTTGGAAATCAGGAACGCCGCTTCAAAATTCATACCATAGTCATCACAAAGTATGCGTATCAGTTCGCAGATTGCAACGGTAGGGTGCGTATCATTAAGCTGGATCGCATACAGGGATGGAAAGTTATCAAAATGGGGGCCGTATTTTGCCACATGTTTACGTAGGATATCCTGTATGGAAGCACTGCAGAAAAAATACTGCTGACGGATGCGAAGGGCCTTGCCCTTGTCCGTACTGTCATTCGGATACAAAACCCGTGAAATATCTTCCGCATGGTTTTTTTCACTGACTGCCCTGTCATATTTCTGATCATTGAACATCCCGAAGTCAAATTCTTCGACAGCTTCACTCTGCCACAGGCGAAGAGTATTAATGTTCTGCCCGCCGTAACCGATGATCGGCATATCGTACGGTACGGCACGGACTGTCTGCCCGGCAAAGTTAACCAGGACCGATTCTTCATATCGCCTCACAGACCACGGGTCTCCGTACCGGGTCCAGTTATCCGTCTCTTCTGTCTGAAAACCGTTTACAAATTTCTGCTTAAACAGGCCGAATTTATATCGGATACCATATCCGTCAAGCGGATACCCCTGCGTTGCAGCAGATTCCAGGAAACAGGCTGCGAGCCGGCCGAGACCGCCGTTGCCAAGGGCTGCATCCTCAATGTCTTCCAGTGCATTCAAATCACGGCCGGATTTTTTAAGATATTCCTGTACCTCCTGCGTCATTTTCATATTCAGCAGGTTATTGAATACCGCGCGGCCTACAAGAAATTCTGCAGAAAAATAGTACGCACGTTTGCTTTTGCCTTGTTTTGCTTCGCTCTTATTCCAGGAAGCCGCAAGGCGATGCATAACCAAGCGTGCCACGGCATCATGCAGCTGATGCGGAGGCGCTGCGGAAATATCCGTCTGATAATCAGTCAGCAGAGAATCGGAAAGAAAAGTATTGTCTCTGTTTGCCATAAATAAAAAACCTCCAATAGTGCATTACGCTGTCTATGTTACTCAAAACACTTTTTGCCTAAGCATATCGGAAGTTTTCGAAATTATCAAGTTTATATTCGCAAAATTTCGAAATTAGCGCGATTTTACAGGTCCCGTTGACTCCCGGACAACCAACTCAGGCATAAGAAGGAGCCTGCTGATGGCATTCCCCTCCATGATTTGTTCCATTGCCATGCAAACACTCTTGCCTATTGTCAGTCGGTTCTGCTTTATTGTGGTAAGTGGGGGGGTTGTATAACGGGCAAGCGGAATATCGTCAAACCCGATAACACTCACGCTCTCCGGAACACGGATGCCCAAGCGGTAAAGCTCCGCGAGCACGCCGTGCGCAATAAGATCACTCGAACAGACGATCGCCGTTGCACCGTTGTCAATAAAGCCCTGAACATGAGGCGCGGCACACGATGCCGTATAATCTCCGTGTGCGATCAGTTCCTTGCGTATCGGGATATTGCAATTGGACATGCCCAACTTGAATCCCTGCAGTCTTTCCTGTGAAACACGGCTGTGCAGTTCTCCGTTCATCATAGCGATGGCCGTATGTCCCAGTTTTGCCAAATGCTCCACGGAACAGACAATCCCCTGCTGATTATCAATGCCCACACAGGCAACATGTTTGTTATATACAACATTATCCAAAAGGACGGTGGGAATGCTCGTGCGTGCTAACTGTTTCAAAAAATCGTTGTGAAGGGAAAATCCCAGAAGAAATCCGGCAGAATAATTGTTTTTGGTCATATATTCTTCGTAATCGTAATCAAAATGCCGGTCCATTGCTATGGGGACAATATCTACATCCCATTGCTTCTCGGTTGCCGCAAGCCTGAATCCGACGATAATCTCATAGCCAAACTGTTCAATGCGCTCATATCCCATGTTTTCAACAAAGATACAGACCTTGCGGGCATTCGTATCCGTCTTGCTTCGGCGCGACACATAACCCATCTCAAGGGCGGTATTCAAAATAAGCTGGCGTGTGTCTTCACTGACATCACTTGCACCGCTTAAGCCTTTGGAGACGGAACTGACAGAAATTCCCAGTTTTTTAGCGATATCTTTAATGGTTGCCATACATTTACACCCATCTTTTGCTTACTGGTTTGCGAAACTGCAAAATAATCGAAAGTTTCGAAAATCAGTATCAGTCTATCACGGGTACAGTTGACTGTCAACGAATTATCAAAGCTGTAAATCGCCCTCAAACGCCTTATTTCCTAAGCATTTTGGAATTTAACGCATGAAGAATACTATCGCCAGAAAATGACAGAGGGCACCAAAATCGACGAGGAAGTGCCAGACCATATGTGCAAAAGGGAATTTCATGGAAAAGCTGACAACACCGGAGGTGTAGCAGATGCCGCCTGCGACGATAAGCCAGAAAGCAGGAGCTGTTGTGCCGCTGATCAGGGCCGGCATGCACAGCATGACCATCCAGCCCATCAGCAGGTAGATTGAAATGGTAATGATATAGGAACGGGCTGTTTTTGAGAATGCGAGCGATTTAAACAGCGCACCTGCAATTACAAAAGCCCATTGCAGTATGCAAAGCCAAAGACCCAGTGTTCCGCCGATTATGGAAAGGCAGATCGGAGTATATGTTCCTGCAATGGCTACATAAATCATAATATGATCAATCCGGTTCATAACCGATTTGTGTGTTGTTCCGTGTGACATGGAGTGATATACGGTCGAAGCAAGAAGCATAAAGAATACGGAAATAACAAACACTGAGACACCGAATGCATCCAGGGCTTCTTTACCCGGTAAAGCGTGTGTATATGCGCGGATGGCTGCATAGGGAAGCATGCAAAGCATAAAAAGTGCCATGACTCCATGCGTAATACTGTTTCCGATTTCTTCGCCTATGGTCTGTTCCGTCTTTTTCCGGAAGCGTTTGACCGCTGCACGGCTGGAGTCGATCCATGATAATTCCTTGAGGCCTTCTTCAAGGGCGTCCGGGTTTTTTGAAGCAGTTTCCGGGGATGCCTGCATGTGCCCGTTTTTATCAGAATTGCCCTCAAGCCAGGCGCGCCAGAATGCTTTGTTATTTGACATGTTTGTCACCTCATCATCTCATAATTATGAAAACCAGCAGTTGTCATCTGAATTATTATATTATACATTCAAAGCGCGCGCAAGCCTGTCTGCAAAGCCTGTCCGGGATTATTTCCATGAAAACCCGTCCGGGAAGACTATTTGGGCAGACCGCGAAAATGCAGGCGTGTCTGTTCGTTATCATCCTGTTCATCCTGTTCATCTTCCGGGGGCTCCCCTGGCATATTGGCCGGAAGGAAAATCGACGGATTTTCCGAATCGTTATCCGCGGGACTCTTGGACCTGCCAAAAGAAACCCCCGTATCCGGTGCGACTGCCAGTTCCCTTGCGAGTGCCGGATTCGAGAAATAAGCTGTCTCATCGAGGTGCAGCTGCTCCGCAAGGTAGGCGTTCCGGTAAAAGTGGAAGACGTGTGTGCCCGCATAACTAAGAAGCAGGACAGGAAGAAGCCACCGGCTCAGGCTCGTTGAAGCTTTCCCGGAAACAAGGAGGGATACACCCGCAAGGGGCGCGTTCACAAGTTCATACATTTTTTCAAATACCGTCTCTAAAAGACCCGCGACAAGCCCCTGCTTTTTAATGCTTCCGGCCGCAAGCACCAGATGAGGGAGAAACCACCCCGGAAGATATGCCATTACTGAATACAAGACTCCGCCGACGAGAAGGGACAAGCGCTTTTTCCAGGCGGAATAGACGCACAGCGAAATCCAAAAAAGAACGAACAGCAGGCTGAGAAGCCTCTCCGGAAGAGTTACTGTACGCATGTGAATTTTATCAATTGAAAAATAGACCGGAAAAAAGCAGACAAAAAGCATTGCCTGTAAGAAGAAAAAGAGAAATACATTGATAGCTTTTTCTCTGCGCATTATAATTACCTCTCCTATTGGGGGTCTGTTATTGCGGGCCTGTTTCCGTTACTGCCTCAGTATTATTCTTATCAGCAGAGAACGGGGAAAGATCCATTGCTTCCTGCTGTTTTAATCCCAGGGCAGGAACAGTGAGATTGTCAACAATATCCACATGGACGTCAATGTGGCTCTGTTCCCATTTATCCAGCACACCTCCGACCATCTGAAGTGCACCATACATATCGACGCCCTTGCCCCGGGCAAGAATTGTAATCGGGCTGCTGTACGAGAACGGTTCCCCGTTGACTGAAAAACCGCTGACTGTGTCCCTGATCTCCGTCATCGGTACAACTCTCTGACCATTAATGGAAATTGCCATCGCGTCTGCAGCCTTAACTTCATTTACGAATTGAATCAGCATGTTCGATGTGATCGGCACTTCTTCGTCCGGGGTTATCACAACGCTTATTCCATTTCCGGATATTTCCAGAAGTCCCGCCTGCCTTTTTGCTGATGCTGCTTCATCCTGAAGGACCGACTGCAGCCCGGCGTCACCGTTTCTGACTGCTTCAAGGATGCTTACATTGTTGGAAAGCTGACTGTTGCGTTCGTGAAGCGCAATATTCTTATTGTAAAGCGTAATGTAATCGTTGGACAGGTCATCTGTGGTTTTGCCTTCAATAAACTTCTCTTCAGGGGTCTTCTGGAGAGATTTGTACTGTGATACTGCCAGGAATCCCAGAAGCACACAGGCGCTGCACAGCACAAAACGAATAAGCAGATAGCTTTTATTCATCTTAGTGCCGGATCTGGTATTGCGGAAAACGACACTATTATTCACTTTTACTTCCTTTGTCCCTGTTGATTGATGCATACAGTTCACTCATCCGGTTATGGCAGGTAAACAATACAATCTGTCTATGTAAGGATAACTCATTCAGTAAAATCAGTCCAGCCTTTGCCCTTTTATCATCGTACTGCACAAAGGCATCATCAAGCAGGAGAGGCATTCTGTCTTCTGAAGACTGAACCAGGTCGGCAATAGCCAGACGCAGCGCAAAGTAGATCTGATCAACCGTCCCGCCGCTGAAAAAGTCCGCCCTCCTGAAGGAATAGGCCCCTTCTGTTGCAATGTCTATACCAAAGGAACGGTCTACATGCAGCGATGAATAAACGCCGTCCGTTAATTTTGCCAGGTATTCCCCAGCCTTCTCATTTACCTGCGGGGCGAAAAAACTCTCCATCTCCGAAAAGGCTTCACCCAGAACTTTTTGCGCTGTCATCAGGGCACGGTAATAGGCCTTTGCTTCCTCAAGGCGATCCGTCAGAAGTGAACGCTGCTCCATCAGCCACGAAAGATCTGTTTCCTGTGAAAGCAGGTTTTCGCGCGTGGTTTCTTTGCGTGCGGCATCAACACGGCTCGCAGTCATCTCCGTATTGAATTTCTCTTCCTGCAGAAGCATCCGTGAAATTTCATCGCACAGGCCGGCGAGCCTTCCCTCATCAGATTTTATCTGTATTTCCAATGCCTTTATATCGACGTCTTCTGCCGGATCCTCCGGCAAAGAACCATTCTGCTGTTCTGCTGTACGGCCGTCCGGTTCCAGCCCGTCTGTGAACTCCTTATCCTCTTCCTGCCCTCCGGGAACTTCCCCGAACTGGGCAAGCCTGGTACGGCAGTCGGAAATGCGCTGCTGTGCCAGCGTCAGCACATGCTCCCTGAACTGTTTGTCCCTTTGTTCGTTCTCCTGAATCCGGATTTTCTGCAGCTGCATTTCCTCTAATTTCTTTTCACAGTCGACAAGCGCTGTCTGCCGGTCGTACATGGTGGCGGACGCACCTTCATATATTTTCAGTTTAGCTTCATGTGCCAGACTCTTCTCAACAATCTTCTTCTCAACAATATGCCGCTGCGTCACATTGGTTATTTGAAGGACCGCTGCGAGAACCAGAAAAATAAATCCCGTCATATCAAGCGGATCGCGCATAAAATAGTACACAATCATACTTACAGCGAAGGCACACAAAAACAAAATTTCATACCTTCTGGCAGGAATCCTGTATGCGATAATGGTCGTCCGGCCTTTACGAATGTCTTCCCTTGTCTGAATCAGCGTTTTGATATCAGAACTGACAGCAAGTATTTCCTCTTCAAGAAGCTGTGTTTCATGGACTTTGTTCCCATAAAGAGCATTATTTTCCCGAAGCAGGCTCTCCTTATCCTTGAGCTGGGAATCCGCCTCGTGCAAAAAGGCTGCAGCACGTTCCCTGTCTTTTTCGTTTTGAATCATAAGCCGGTCGATCTCATCCCGGGCCCGGGTGCATTCTTCCGTAAGCTGTTTGCCCAGCTCTTCCCTTTGCAGCAAGTGGTCCTGCCTGGTGCGTTCGAAAACTTCCTTTTCACCGGCCCTCTGCTGGTCCAGATGGATTTTCTGAAGGGTCGTCTGCAGGAGAATTTCTGCCTTGCGGATATTTTCGGTCAGTTCGGCGCTCTGTAATCTTTTCTCTTCCAGTTGTGTTTCTGTTGTATGAAGGATACTCCGGATAGATTTTTGTTTTTCAAGCGCTTCATTAATTTCCTTTCGAAGAATCTCCGTCTGCACCTGTGATGCCTCTAGGTCCGTTTCTTTCTCTTCAAGATCCGCAAGCCCGTCTTCCAAAGCCGGTATCAGGCCGCCGGATCCGCGCAGTGCAATCAGCTTTGAAGATGCGGTTATAAGGCGCGTCTTGATTTCTTCATATGAAAACAACTCGCTTCCTGTGTCAGCAAGGTTGATCAGCCTTGCTGAGATGTCATCCGTCTCTTTCTCTGTACCAAGGATATTACTGGAAAGCTGACCTACAAAAACCGTGTTGACGAACTCCGCCTCACTTATTGCAAAGAGATATTCACCGACTTCCTTCTGTGCCAGATCCGTCTTTTGCCCGGAGGGCAGAAGAGTGAGTGTTACTCTGTCATCGGCCCTTTTTTTGGCGAATGTCTTCTCAAGAAGATAGGTCCTGTCTGCATGCTGGAATTCGATTGAGCCGCCGAAAGGCTGCCCGCTCCAGGGAGTGAATTTCTTGCGGTCATTCTCTCTCATGCGCGTTGAGCTTCTTCCCGAGAATCCATAAAACATCGCACGGATAAAGGAAAGAATCGTACTCTTTCCGTATTCGTTGTCCCCATACAGAAGATTCATACCTGAGTCAAAATTCATCGTGATATCAGCTAACTTACCAAAGGCGGTTATGTGCAGATTATTGATCTTCACAATAAATCACCTCCCCTTCAAAAGCCCGCAGCCCGAGCGTAAGTGCCTGCTCACATTCCAGTATCCGGCCGGCATCCCCGGAAATACGCGCCTGTCCGAGCCTGTCAAGCAGGAGTCCGGCAAACACGCCCCGCAGGGATGTCTCCCTGCGAAGTTCTTCGGGATTTGAAAAGGAATGCGTCCTGTCCTTAATCCTTATATCAAAAACTTTCGCAGACAGTCTTTCGCGCAGGCTTGTGAGATTGGGCGTGAAATCCGGAGGAAGCGCTCCCTTGAGTGTAATCCGGAAGGCATCCCGCTCATATTCACCGGCATACGTCTTCATCAGAAAAGAAAGGATCATTTCCTCGAGTTCCTGCTGCGTGCCTGCACCGTCAACAGAAATATCGGGGCAGTAGTAATTCCTCTGGTTGACCGGGACAAAAGACAAGTCGGCCTTCCCCCTGGAAAGTGTGCCGAGGTATACGCCCCGGGGACCCGGCTCGTCATAACCGCGGGCTTCCGGGCATCCGGGATAGGCATAAAATGAATTTCCGGCTTTACACAATCCGCTTCTGTCGTGGACATGGCCGAGTGCAACGTAGTCCGCACCGCACCGGGCGATCCACTCACGCATGACCGAATTATAGGAATGCTTCTCAGCAGCAGTTTCAGAAATTTCGCCGTGGATAAGCACGATGTGAATCGTGTCTCCGGGGAATTCAGCCGATTCCGGGGATTGTGCCGATTCCGGGGACTGAACCGGTTCCGGGGACTGAACCGAAAACGAAGGCGGGCAAAGCGACCGGACGCAGCGAATGCCCGTAAATGCTGCCCCCCATACGGCTGTATGAAGTTCGGGGAAGTAAAACGAGGAGAACCCCCCCTTGAAAATATGTACATTTGACGGCCAGGCTTGTGTTGCGTATGGGGAATCCTGCGTGTACGGGTCATGATTTCCCGGGGAAATAACAACTGTCGTACCGGGAATCCCTGCAAAACTGTCTATCAGGGAGCGCAGCTGTTCCGCCGGTATACGGAGCTGATCCAGAATATCCCCCGCCAAAAGAAGAAGCTGAATGTTTTCCTTCCGACACAGGTCGATGACCTCACGGAAAGCAGCCCGCTGCTCTCCTTGCCGTATAGCTGTTTTCCGGGCGGAAAGAGCCGCAAAAGGCGATCCCAGATGAAAATCTGCAGCATGCAGAATGCGAAGCTTTCCGAATGTATTGTCCATGGTCCGCCCTTCCTATAAGTTACATAATCATGCTATAATGATACTAATTCTAGCATGACAAAAATGCATACTCAAGTATTAAAAATATCACACAAAAAATATTATTCAGTACTATGATAATTTATATTCAGGGTTATACAGCTGTATTCACCTGAAAGTCTATTATATCTTAAATCATATCTTTTGGAGGACTCATGTCTACTCGCAAAGAAAAAGAAAGAAAAGTCTTTGTCAGTGCTTCTGTCCGACTTGTGGTACTAGCAATAGGGTTTTTCCTGCAGATTGCATTTGCTGCGTTTCTGGCATTTTTTCTTCAGCGCCTGTCCGTTGCTGTTATGGTCCTGCTTTATATTGTGTCGTTCATTGCATTCATTTACGTTTCCGCCCGTCATGACAACCCTTCCACCCGCCCTTTCTGGTTGCTTCTGATAGCACTTTTCCCGGGTTTCGGACTTATCCTGTATTTTATGTGGGGCCTGCCGCGGCATGGCACGCGCCGTCATGCTGTCGAGATGGCATCACAAAAAGATGCCCGGGCGGCACTTAAGGCGTATTCCGAAGATATGCAGGAGACGGCGGGCCGGTGCGATCTTGAATTGTCGCTGCAGTATCCTGTGGTCTGGAATACAAGCCGTTACTTGCGGACTTTCGGTTTCCCGGTGTTCTCCGAAACGAAAATCACCTACCTAAAAAGCGGGGAGGAATTTTTTGCTGATTGTCTTTCCAGTCTGAAAAAAGCTAAAAAGAGTATTTTCCTTTCCTTCTTCATCCTGCGCGACGGCAGGCTCTGGCAGCAGTTCTATACTGTGCTCTGCGAGAAGGCTCTTCTCGGTGTTGAAATCCGGCTGCTTCTTGATGATGCAGGAACCATGTTCAATATTTCCGCCGAGTTTATTGAGGATCTGGTAAGTAAGGGAATCCAGGTGGACCTTTTTAACCCGACGCACCGTTATCTGAATAACCTTTACCTGAATTACCGGAACCACCAGAAAATCATCGTCATTGACTCTGAAGTCGGGTATACCGGCGGTGTGAATCTGGCAGATGAATATGCAAACATCACTTCCCCGTTCGGATACTGGAAGGATACCGGTGTCCGATTAGAGGGACAGGGTGTATTCGGATTGTCGGTGACATTTATTGATATGTGGGACCAGACAAAACGAAGGCTTTCGAAGGAATATAATGCCTACCGACCCAGTCTTCGAATGGAAGAAGTAGGTTACTGCCAGGTATTTTGCGACGGTCCGGCAAACAACCCGAGTAATCCCGCGGAAGGCCTGGTTTTCCGCATGATCGAGTCCGCCCAGAAGTATGTCTATTTGACCACGCCATATCTTGCTGTCTCACAGGCTTTGATCGATACAATGTGCCGTGTTGCCCAAAGCGGGGTGCGCGTCGTACTTCTGGTTCCATACCAGCTTGACCACTGGTATGTTTTCGAGGTGACCCAAAGCTTCTTTCCCGCTCTAATCGATGCCGGAGTGGAAGTATATCGTTTTTCCCCCGGTATGCTGCACGCAAAAATGATCGTAGCAGACGATATACATGCATTAGTCGGGACCGTTAACCTTGATAACCGGAGCTTCTACAGTCAATATGAGGATGGCGTCTGGTTCTGCGGAAAAAGTGCCGTCGCCGCGGTAAAGCATGATATTGAACAATCCGTTGCACAAAGCTACCGGGTTACAAAAGCAGATTTGAAAAAAATCGGCTTGTTAAGGGCTTCATTCGGTTTTCTTCTGCGGATTTTTTCACCGCTTATGTGAGGGGTGCAGGTTATCTGAAAGTTACAAAAACCCCGCACTTTCCTTCTATCCTGTATGTACCCGTACCGGCCGGCAAAAAGAATGAATCTCCCTTTTGGGCATTGAACAGGCCGTCTTCCCCGTATTTGGGGTTTTCAAAGCGGACACATCCGTTTCCTTCAATAAAAAGCAGCGACACAAAGGATTTCCCGTCACAGAAAAGCTGCGCAAAAGTTTCTACGATTACGTAATCCACGGTAAAAAACTCACAGGATGCAAGACGGGCCGCACGATATCCCATTCTGTGTTCAAAGACCGGCGCATCGGGCGGTGATGGAACAAAACCGGTATTTGTGACATCAATCGCCTTTTCTATGTGAAGTTCCCGCTTATTGCCCTGCACATCGGTTCGGTCATAATCGTTAACCCGGTATGTTGTGTCGGAATTCTGCTGAATCTCCGCAATGACGATTCCCTTGCCAATGGCGTGGATCGTACCGGCTTTAATGAAAAACATATCGCCTTTCTTGACGGGAACCCGGTTCAGGACTTCTGTAACAGTATTGTTCAGGATTCGTTCCTTGAGTTCATCCCTGGTAACTGCGTGGGAAAAACCATAATACAGCATTGCATTTTCCTTCGCATCGAGGACATACCACATTTCGGTTTTCCCTAAATCGCCGCCATGCGCGAGCGCATATTCGTTATCCGGGTGAACCTGGATCGAGAGGTCTTCCTTCGCATCAATAAGCTTGATCAGAATCGGGAAAACGTCCGTATCCGCATTATTTGTCCCAAGCGTTTCCCTGGTATTCGAAAGCAGTGCGTCCGCAAGTGTTTTTCCGGCCAGGGCACCGTTTATTATCGTTGAAGCCCCTGCATCGTTACAGGAGAGCATCCACGCTTCAGCTATAATTGGTTTCGGGGAAGAAACCCCGTACTCAAGCCTCAGACGTTCTCCGCCCCAGACATAGTCTTTTGTGGCCGGTTTCAATTTGGCTGGGTGCATAAATCCTCCTGAAGAGAAAAATACACGATCCCCTTTTTCATAAGAATCGTGTCAGAATGCGCCGGGAAATTCCGGTTAACCTGCCGATTATTTTGCAAGCGAAAGATCTTCTACCTGGACCTTTGTATACTTGATGATTTCTTCCATGCGCTGTGTCTCAACATAGGAGACCAGTGTGTAGGCAGCGCCCTTCTTCTGAGCACGTCCGGTACGTCCGATTCTGTGAAGGTAATAATCGTTTTCCTTCGGTACGTCATAGTTGAATACACCATCAACATCTGCGACGTCAATTCCCCTTGCGGCAATATCTGTAGCAATAAGGATCGGGAAACTGCCTTTCCTGTATCCGTCCATAATCCGGTTTCTGGTATTCTGGTTGATATCACCATGAAGGCAGTCAGCTGCGATTCCGGCGCGCTGAAGCCGCTCCGTCAAGTGGCGGACACGGGTCTTGGTATTACAGAACACAATAATTTTTGTAAGTTTTTTCGAGTCCATTATTTTGAGAAGGGCGTCAAGCTTATCCTTCTCCGCAACTGCCATCGAATACTGTTTGATCTGCGGCATGTCTTCCGCTTTCGGAGCCACATCGATGTCGACGGCACCCTGGAAATACTGCCAGGAAATATCCATGACATCCCTGGACATCGTAGCCGAAAAAAGAGCGACCTGCTTTTCAGTCGGCGTAAGGTCGAGGATCTTGCGGATATCCTTAATGAATCCCATGTTGAGCATTTCATCTGCTTCGTCCAGAATAACGCTGTATATGGATGATATGTCTATGGTTCTCCTGTTCACATGGTCAAGGAGGCGCCCGGGTGTGGCAACAACAATCTGAGGGTGTGCCGCCAGTTCTTTGAACTGCTTGTCAAGACTCTGTCCGCCGATCACCGCGCAGATTTTGAGCCCGTGGATATACTGGCCGATGCTTCTAAGTTCCGAACAGATCTGAAGTGCCAGTTCGCGTGTTGGGCAAAGGATCAGGTCCTGAACGAATTTAGCGTCCATGTTTAAGTACTCAAGAAGCGGTATTCCGTATGCAAAAGTCTTACCGGTGCCTGTCGGGGCCTTAGCTATCAGGTTATATCCGTCCATCATGACGGGGATGGCCTGTTTTTGGACGGAAGTCGGAGTGTGTAGTTCGAGTTTTTCCAGAGCCTTCGTGATTTCTTTGGAGAGGGATAGGTCAGAGAATGTGTTTATTTCCATTTAGATCCTTTCTTGGTAAAGGGCGTTTATGAGCCCGGGCATTTATAGGTATTTCTTTCTTTTGCAGTACCAGATGGTCCCGACCGTAACAAGAACCGCCATCAGTACAAACAGCGGATATCCGAATTGTTTAGATATTTCCGGCATAAATTTGTAATTCATGCCGTACCAGCTGGTCATAACCATAAGCGGCAGGAAGATCGTGGATACCACCGTAAACAGTCTCATCATAAGATTGGCATCAATGTCAACCTGGGACTGGTATGCCTCCCGCAGCTGCATGACACTCTCGCGAAGTGTAACGGACGCTCTTTCCAACCGATCCAGGCGGGTCCCGATCAGATGATACATGCGCTGCGCCTCGTCCGGAATAACACAGTTGTTATTCTCTTCCAGTATATCCGATAGGTCAACCATAAGTCCCATATATTGCATCAGATGAAGTGTCTTCTGCCTCAGTCTGAAAATAATCGCCGGGTAATCAAGCTTCTCCCCGGCAAGGAGCTTCTCTTCAAGAATGGTTTCGACTTCATCAATTCCCCGCATCAGGGCTACATCATGCGCAATGATCTTCTCAATCAGAAAGAACAGTGTCCTTTCCGGCAGAATATGCAGCGTGTGTTTCGAGGATATTTCGGTTAAAAGGGCTTCCTTAACACCGACAATAAGATCACTCGGGGCCGACACAATCACAAGGCCCGTGGGTGCCAGGAAAAAAACGATTTCTTCCTCTCCCAGTCCTGTATCCGTATCGGTAAGAAGGTTCAGTACACCATAGGTCAGATCATCCAGCATTTCAACTTTCGGCGACTGGACGGAACTATTCGTGCATTCCTGAATCGCATAATCCGGGAACTGCAGTTTTTCCCGGTATACTGAAACCTCCTGCGGTGTCATAAATGCAATATAACGTTCGTTTGAATCTGCGTCAGGTGCAGATACTTTCCTCTTGGAAAAATGAGATATAATCTCCGGGGTCTCCGAAGGTTCGTTGTTCGGATGATTTGTTGAAAAAACCTGCATATGCCACCTCAGGATACGGGAGTAATTTCCGTCGCAGCGTAACTTGACTCCCCTGTCGAAATATCTGCCTCGCCTGTCCCTTCAAGACCTGTATCAGCAGATGAATCGGATAGCGGCAGTCCTGTTATCATGACGCCTTCTCCCGTTGCAGCAGGAGAGACACTATCAAAGAGTGTAGCATCCCGGCCGCTTTTGTCAAATAGATTGTTGTATGCAAGTATGGAATATGCCTTAATCCCTTCGTTTCCCGGCACAGAGTCAATCGATTGGTACATATTGCCTTTCGAGTCGATCACAGCGAGAGCATCAATAACCGGGAAAGACTGGTATAACGTGCTCAGGTACTGGTTATAATCCGGCAGTGGGATATTGGCTGTCTGCAGGAGAAGCGTCGACAGGTAATTCGCGCTGATCTTATCAATTTCCTGTTCGTTGATATCATAGTTCGCCCAGATCAAAAACGGTGTCTGGTAGAGATTGAGCATCTCTTCCGGGGTAAGATCCGTCAGATTCTCCCCTAATATTGTCTCGAAGAAATTATTCTTCATATTGGGGAGGTGGTCGCCGAAAAAGCAGATCACTGTCGGTTCATCAACGGTCGAGAAGTAGTCAATCAGATTTTTCAGGGCTTCGTCTGATTTGTTTATAAGTGACAGATACTGTTCCGTCTCCGGAAACTCCCCGGGATATTCAGTCAGGTTCACATCCTCTGTGAAATTTTCATATTGGTTTGCGTAACCGCCATGGTTCTGCATCGTGACATTGAAAAGAAAGATCGGCTGGCCGGCCGGCTTGCTCTCATACAGGTCAATCAGTTTATTGTACGAGCACTCGTCGCTGATGTAGCCCCTCATGTAAGATGGGTTTGTAAAATCGTCCATGGACAGGAATGAATCAAATCCCAGATTCGAATATACGCTTGTGCGGTTCCAGCCGCTTGCCAGATACGGGTGCACTGCTACTGTCGAATACCCGTTTGTTTTGAGGATCCTGGCAAGGGACCCTGTCGGGGCATCAATATATTGCTGATAAGGAATGCTCCCTTTCGGCAGGAATGCCATGGAGTTCCCGGTCAGGAATTCAAATTCAGTATTTGCGGTTCCGCCCCCGTATGTCGATACATACAGGCTGCCTTTGATGACGTTATCGGAAGCCGCGTCGTAAAAAGGCGTGACTTCCTTGTTTGTCGTGTAATCGGCGATCGTTTGCAGGTTCGCATATGATTCACACATGATTGCTATGATATTGGGTTTGGATACCGTATCCTGCGTCACAGGAACAGCTGCAGGCGTCGGCGAAACATTTGCCTGCGGTTGTACGCCATTTGACGCGGGGGCTGCTGTCGGTACTGCTGTCGGTACTGTGCCCGCAGAAGTGGTCGGAACAGCTTCTGCCGACTGACTGGTTCCGCCGGACTCAATCCCGGATTTGATGTCGGCAACGGTCTTCTCAGAATACGAATCCGGCTTATCGACATTCATATACTGGGCGTTCATCGTAAAAGCGATCACAAGCCCGTTCTGTTCATAGTTGGAGGTCTGGTTCCAGACGTTATTGGTAATGCCGATTTTCTGCATGAAATTGAATGCGGCCACAGCGTATCTGTCTGTTCCAAAGAGTGAAAAGACCATAAATGCAGCCAGCACGGTACTTGCGGCCCCCAGCAGGATACGGCTTCTCACTCGTGTCAGGGAACAATTGACTTTCCATGAAATAATGTTCAGAAGTGCAAAAAACAGGAAACTCGAAATCAGAACCACCGTAAGGCTAAGTGAATAACTTGACGCTACATTCATAGCAGTTTTCACCGAAAAAATATCCCAGGGCTGCAGCGGCTCTCCCCTGAACATCAGTTTGAAGTAGTTAATAACTGCCAGCACATAGATAATGGAGTTGGATACCAGCATGCTGACTCTAAGGCGGTTAATCAGGACAAAACAAATCACATAAAGGATAATATAATATGCATAATTAAGTGAATATACCTGCATTCTCTTGTCAAGCGCGGAATTGTCGTTCAACGCTTCCACGAGGAAAAACATCGCGACCGGCGTAAGGATCATAACGATCCATCCGGCAATATTGCGTTGTTTTACACTAAGCTCAACATCAATCAGAAGCAATGCGCCGGACAGCAGGATCAGGAATGCACATCCGATAAAAGCACCTGTGTTGAAATATGAATACCCGTACTGGGCGTTTGCCTGATATGCGGTATCAGTCGGGACACCCGGAAGGACAAGGCTTGTCTGTTCCTGGCCGGAAGGAGAGGAAACCCAGACAACAGGGGCTTTTTCCCAGCCGAGGTCTACCGCGCGGAGAGTATACGAATATGTTTTCGATGTGTCGAGCTTAACACTTGTGTTAAACCGGTAATATGCGTCATCCTGTAAGTCCTTCATCGGTACACTTTTGGATGAGATTACCTTGCCATCGGAGTTGAGAAGTTCAAATTGGATGGTTCCTTCGGCTGTCTCATCCGTATATGTGGCAAACCGGACCTCTATATAGGACAGTTCTGCCTGTGCCGGAACAAAATACTGCTGAAACTGTGTTTCTGTCGTCAGGGAACCCAATGTGCGGGGACTGATTCCTATGTTGGAGCTAACCGAAATGTTGCTGAATGCTGCTGAGTTGGCTATGAGAAGAGTCATTAGGACAACCGCGGCGACAATGGAAATGATAATCCGGATCTTATTTTTAGTAGATTTTACCATTATTTTTCCCTTTCATAATCGAAACATTATATATTATACGTTGAAATTGTGAACATACAAATATGCGCTGTGTTGTCAGTTGCACAGTTTTTTGTGCCAAAATGGAGAATTAAGTGTTTAACCCGAATGCATCTGTTGCTTCTTTTGTCAAAATGTTATGATAAGTAAAATTAGTATCCGGAGGTATCTGACATGGATCAGCAACAAGCGCTTGAACAGATCCACAATGTTCGGCAGAACATGCAGAAGATCATGGTCGGCAAGGATGCAGCTGTTAATCTGCTACTTATTGCCCTGTTAAGTAAAGGTCACGCGCTGCTTGAGGACGTGCCCGGAATCGGCAAAACAACCATGGTATATTCCTTATCCAAATCGTTGGCCTGCAGTTTTGCTCGAATCCAATTCACACCTGATGTAATGCCGTCAGACATTACCGGGTTTTCCATTTTCAATATGAAAACGCAGGAATTCGAGTTCCGGCCGGGTCCGGTTCTGCATCAGATAATACTGGCGGATGAGATCAACCGTACGTCGCCCAAAACCCAGTCGAGCCTTCTTGAAATCATGCAGGAGCACCAGGTGACCGTTGACGGGATTACCTATCCGCTTCCCGCTCCGTTCATGGTCCTTGCCACCCAGAACCCGATCGAACATGCAGGGACCTTCCCCCTTCCGGAAGCACAGCTCGACAGATTCTGCCTTTCCATTCACATGGGATATCCGACAGTCGAGCAGGAAATGACCATTATGACCCGTGTCGATGAGTGTCCCGATATAACAACCCTCCAGCCGGTAATCCTCTCCGCGACAATCATGGAACTTCAGGAGGCGGCGCGGAAAATATTCTGTGCCGATTCAATCAAGCAGTATATTGCCAAAATTGCCGCCGCAACAAGAAAGCACCCTGATCTGAAGCTGGGAATCAGTCCCCGGGCGTCCATCCATTTGATGCAGACGTCAAAGGCACTTGCCCTTCTGGAAGGACGTGAATATGTCATTCCCCAGGATGTGAAGCAAATGTGCCTGCCTGTCCTGGCACACCGCCTCTCTTTGCGGTCGGAATCCAATGCCGCCGGGAAAACGCCAGATGAGGTTCTTTCCGAACTGCTGCGCTCGATTCCCGTCCCTAAGTGACATGAGACGGCGTCGTTTTGGTTTTTTTCTGTTATGGGCGCTATGCCTGTGGGCCGTTTTGTATTCTGGAATGGCTGTATATTATTATGCCTTTTTTCTTTTTGCAATTGTTTTTGCAATCTCCGTACTGCAGCTTCTCCTGTCAATTATTTCGTTTGGTCTGCGTACGAACCTGTCCTCACGCACCGCAGAAAAGAAGCAGCCGTTCACCTGGAAGCTGCTGCCTAAAGCCCGCAGTCTTCCTGTGGCCCATGCCAAGGTATCTGTCCGGACACCTGACTCCTCACAGGGCGGTCCTGCCACGCGGGACTATTTTGTATCGCCCCCTCTTTACAGTACGGCACCGGTTAGCCTCAGCATCGTGTCACCTTACTGCGGAGTCCTTCCGCTGGAAGTGACCGGTATTGAATTGATGGATATTTTCGGATTATGGCGTGTAAAAATCTCTCCCAAACGCTATTTGAGCAAAAATCCTGTCTATGTGACCATCCTGCCCGACAGTTCAACTTTTTTGAATTCGAGCCTGCTTTATGACGAGATTATGCTTCCTGTGAGAAAGACAAGGGAACGTGCCGAACCTGTCGGTGTGCGCGAGTATATGCGCGGCGACAATATGCGCAGTATTCACTGGAAATATTCCGCACGTATCGGCAAGCTTCATGTAAAGGAATATGAAAAGGGCGCCAAGGAACTGCATCTGATCTATCTGGATTTGACGGAATCGGTGCTTTCCGGCGAAGCAAACATCAAAAGTAAAGACCAGATGCTCTGCAGCGCGGCAAGCCTGTGCCACGCCCTGCTCATGGAACAGATTCCAATGGTCATTATGGGTTACAGTACGAAAAATGACGGCCGGTTTTCTTTGGTGCACAGAGGCGTCTGGGAAAATGCACGTATTTTCCTGGCACAGCGGGAGTTTGTTGATGAAGTTCCTTCTGACTACAAGGAACTGATTGCCGGCTATGTCCTGGCGGAGAAGTCAACACTAACCGTGTTCAGCATGGCTGTATCAGCAGTCCCCCTCTCCTTCCTTACGTATCGTGCCGGTGATTACTCTTCCGTTTCCGTCTGTATGATTCCGCAGCCCGGATATCAGTTGGAGCAGCAGGCCCTTTCCCATCTCTATTCAGACAAAGGCATGCAGGCGATCCTTTGCTCCCCTGCCGTTACGGTCCCGAATCCAGCCGTTTCTTCTGTTCCTGCGGCTGCGGAAAAGGAGGCGCAATAGGTATGGCTTCAAAATGGAGTTTTGATTTCTTACTGCATATCATCAGCACCTACCTGAGTGCCCTGGGCCTCCAGCTTTTCTTCCTGAAAATGCTGGGAATTTCCAAAGATTTTTCATGGATCACAACAGCCCTGGTCTGCGCAGCATCGATTATTGTTCTGCTGCTCATGACATACCGGTTTTCGATCTTCCTTTTCATATCGGCTGTTGTTTCCGTCGTTGTCTTCCTGCTTGCCTTTTTCAGTGATGTACTTTCCGAGGTGTATGAGTATGCATCCCGTTTCTTTGAATGGTTTGTTCCTTTCCTGTCGAATCCTGCAGCCCGCAATGACAATTTTGAATTCACGTTATTCTTGTCCCTGATTTGTCTGGTTTCTTTTCTCTGCTTTGTTTTTGCCAGTCTGATGGAAAGCACTGTTCTCCTTGTCCTTCTTACCGTAATACCCGTCATCACCCTGAGTATTGTATCCAGGCAGGAACTGCCGTACCTGCTGCTGCTTCCAACAGTATTCGGTGTCATCCTGCAGTATTCCCTGACAGCCAAAACAAGTATCCGCAAAGATTCTTCCGAAGTAACCAAACAAACAGGGTATCTGCAGACACTTTTCTCCTTTTTGCCCCTGATCCTGACCGGGCTGGTTATTGCATCCGTCATATCCTATTCCTATCCGGCCGAAAGCCTTCGATCGGAAAATATCAGGAATTCGACGAACGACATTCTTTCCGCCCTTCACCTTCCATTGCCAAGCACTTCAAACCGGTCCTCCTTCAATTTGGGCGGACTGGGTTATTATCCCCTGCATGAGAGGTTGGGCGGCCCCGCATTCATCGATAACAGTGATGTTATGAAAGTAACCAGCGGATCGGATCTTCTTCTGCGCGGAGCGACATATAACCAATACGAAAAGATTTTCTGGAGCAGTTCCAGTTCATTATTTTCAAATCGGTTCCATTCTGACTTACTGTCGGGCAGGACCCGGGATTTTTTTGATATGGACCGGCCTGACAGTAAGGTTGTTCCTGAAGATTTGTATGCTGCCGTTATGGAAGAGCAAACAGTTACAGTCTCCATTTTAAGCAGCCAAATGGGGAGCACCCTTTTTTCCGCCGACCATCTGCTGGATATTGAGAATACAAAATCAGACGTGTATTATAATGAGTCCTCCGAAATTTTCCAGAATGAAAACATAGCTTTCGGGGAGACTTATAATCTGACCATCTCCCATTTTAAAACAGGGGGACCGGACTATAAGAAAAATCTGCTCGCACTGGAAGCATATATACGTGCAAATCCCGAAGCAGGCGATTCGCCGAGCCACATCAAAGAAATACAGGATACCTACCTTTCTGTGTCCGTACCGGACTCTGTAAGAAATTATGCGCTTGCCCTGACCGACAATAATACACAGACCCCCCTTGAAAAGGTATTTGCCATCCGGGAGGATCTCCTGACGAATTTTACCTACTCACTTGATGTGGACGTCCCTCCCCAGGATTCTGATTTCATCGAACATTTCCTTGCAACCAAAACAGGATATTGTACTTATTTTGCTTCGGCGATGACGGTAATGGCTCAGATTAACGGGATTCCCGCCCGGTATGTCGAGGGATTTGTAGTTGATGTACCGGATACTTCTACAAAAGAGAAACCTGGATCTGTAACCGTGACAGGCAAAAACGGACACGCATGGTGCGAAGTATATATAAACGGTATCGGCTGGATTCCGATTGATGCGACAGCAAGCAGTACGCCTGGCGGCGGATCCCTTTCGGAGGGGAATTCCCAGGAATCCGGCCAGTCACCCGATTCATATGAATATCAACCGCCGGATTCAGGTTATGTTCCGCCCCACGGAACAAGCACGGCAGCCACTCCTGATGAAGATTCCGGCAGCTTCCTCTCGCAGGCTTCCGGCATCCTGCGGTGGCTGTTGGTTCCCCTTATTCTGTTGGTCCTTCTTCTGGCTGTTATCCTCATTCTTATCTCAAGCCTGCGCTGGAACAGGCATTTCACTTTAACTCCACCCTCCGGGCACAAAAAAGAAACACCCCCGGAGGAGATGGCAGGTTACCTGCTGCAAAGAGCCATGAATCATCTTCTGCTTATGAATATATGTATTGAACCGACGGAAACAGTATCCGACTTCTCCAAAAGACTGCAAAACATCCCAGTGTACACACAAGGGTGCAAAATGGATACGTATGTTTTTGATATCCGCCGCCTGGCCGGTCTCTATGACAAATGGATCTATGGTCGGATAACTCCTTCCGGTGACGAACTGGACGCCGCTTTTTCCGAATGCATGAAATTGAAGACAGATATCAAAAATGCCCACAAGACAAGGTTTTCTTACCTGCTCCACATTATGCTTCGAGCCAGATAAGTGCAGCTGAAAAAATGTGGACAGACACGGCATCCGTTCTGTGCGCCTATAGGAATATTGAAATAATCACTGTTACAATACCGGCCATACCGATAGCGATCCCACTCATGGCGCCTTCTGTCTCCCCCAGTTCAATTGCCTTGGACGTACCGACAGCATGGCTTGATGTACCGATTGCGACACCGGCTGCGATCGGATTTTTAACATGGAAAAGACGGATCAGAAGGGGTGCAAAGACGGCCCCGAGTATTCCTGTCATTACAACAGCTGCGACGGCAACGGAAGGGACACCTCCGATATTTTGGGAAATTGCGATCGCGAACGGCGTTGTCACCGACTTTGTGAGCATGGAGGCAGTCAGGGCGGCGTCCAGATGAAAAACTTTGCAGAGCAGGTACGCCGAACTCATTGAAACCGCAGATCCGACTACTGTTCCCAGAAGGATGGGAAGAAAGTATTTTTTTAAAAGTGCAAACTGGCTGTATACGGACAATGCAAGGACGGCAGTCGCAGGCCCGAGGAAAACAGAGATCAGGTCGCCTCCGACATAGTAGCTTTCGAGGGGAATTCGAAATATCTTTAGAATCAGGATACAAAGGATCACCGCAATAAGAAGGGGGTTGGCTACGGCTGATTTTGTCTTCTTATTGATCCAGACGCCCGTTTCGAAAGTAAGGATGCTTAAGAATATCCCGAAAAAAGGAGAAGCATAGACTTCACTCATGTGGTTCCCCCTTTTTCAGCTTCGAACGCGCAAGTCTGTCCTGCAATGCGATAACACCCTGCACAGTAAGAGCAGTTGCCCCAAAGGTAAGGATCGTCGTCACCACGACAATAATAAGAAGCGGCAGAATATTGTTCTTAATTAAGTCAAAGCTCAAAAGAATTCCGACCCCTGCAGGAATAAAGAAAAAGGCCATGTTCTTCAGAAGAAAATCAGCCTTCTGCTTGATATGGTCGACCTTGACAACCCCGGAAAACAGAAGCAGGAATAAGATAATCATACTCAGGACGCTTCCCGGAAAAGAAACAGGCAGAAACACGGAAATGGCCTGTCCAACCAGGCAGACGCCAAACAGCAGGCCAATTTGAAACATCATTTTCATGAGATACTACTCTCCCTAAATTTTTTTTCACGTTCGAAAGGAACTCCCGTACTTCTCCGGATGTTGCCTTTGTGTCACTCGAATGTACATTAAATCTTATAATTCCGCAATCTTCCTGATCGTTTGTTATACTACTATCATATTTTGCATCTTTTTAGTAAGGAGAACCGGCTACATGTCCAAAACAGAAATGACCCTGACACGGAAGGTGAATCTGCAGTTTGCAGCCATCCAGTCTACCTTTTGGATGTCATTTCTCCCGCTGGGCGGATTTGCAGTCGTGCTCCTGCAGTCCAAAAACTATACCGGTTCCGAAATCGGTATGATCCTGGCGATGCAGTCTATTTCATCGATTATTGCACAGCCGCTCATTTCAACATTTGCCGGCAAACACCCTCATATCCCGCTCAAAAAAATCGTCAGTGTCATGCTCTATTTCGGTGCGGCCATTTCGGCGCTTTTCTTTTTCCTTCCGCATATACTCCTTCCGGCCATACTGATCTTTGTGGTGATTGGAATGACGGAATATTCCGCACCTGCATTTATTAATGCAATGGCGATGCAGCTGACAAACGCAGGCATCAAAGTCAATTACGGAGTATCCAGGGGGATCGGATCATTATCTTTTGCACTTCTTGGTGTGATTCTCGGCAAGCTTGTCGATATGTCCAACACGGATATCATTATTCCGATTTCAGTTATCCTTATGCTTATTACCGCTTTTTTTATAACAAAGATATTTGCTCCCCCTTCGAAGGGTAAGCAGGATTCCGGCATCCCGGCCCTGGCTGAAATGGATGCCGCGTCGCCGGCGGAAATCGACACTCCATTACCAGCTGAAATACCGCAGACAAATCTCTGGACTTTTTTGCGTAAAAACAAAGTTTACACCGGGTTTTGTATTGCCTCATCCTTTATTTTTGCTTGCCATGCCTGTATCAGCAATTATCTTCCGAGCATCACGGACTCCCTCGGCGGAACCATTACGGATCAGGGTATAATACGCGGGATTGCCGCCGCCTGTGAGCTCCCTGTCATGTTCCTGTACAGTTTCTTAGTTCGACGGGTCAACAGTCATAAGCTTCTGACCATTTCGGCGCTTTCCTTTTTCCTCAAATCACTGGCTACCATGTTCGTACCGAATGTGTCTCTTCTTTTTCTGGTACAGGCTTTCCAAATGCCTGCTTTCGGTCTGTACACCCCTGCGGCGGTTCACTTTTCGGATCATTCCGTATCAGATGCAGACCGGGTCCGCGCACAGGCTATCGCAATGGTTGCAGGAATCGGAATCGGAAATGTCTTTGGAAATCTGGGCGGCGGATTCATTCTCGACAAATGGGGTCTCTCGAGCATGCTCCTCATTGCAACGATCCTTGGCTTCATCGGATTCCTTGTTATGTTTTTTGTCCTTTATGAAAAACCGGTAAAAATTCTCAGATAGCACAGGACCTCCTCATCCGGTGAAACAGCCAAGCAGAATTCCCGCAAAAAAAGACACTGCATTTGTCGATAGTACCTGAAGAAAAAGCATGCGGTTTCCGCCTGTCCTTTTCAGATACTTTTTATAAATAAGGTATTCAACTGCAACCGCACCGGTTTCTCCTGCAGCAATTACCATATACAGGGCAAAAATCGGCCAGTATTGCCGCGCGCAAAGAAGAGCCGTCACAAAAACAGCCAAATTCAAGGACAGATTTGTAAGCAGGTTAGCAAGCGCAACGATAAGAAGAAACATCTTCTGCCGGTATCCATAAAGGAAAAACAGCGATGTCTCAATCACAACCGTAAGGACAGCTGCCGGAATCATTTCTTTTTTCTATTCCTGAAGACAAGAAAGTACAGGAGAAGAGCTGCACCGACCACCAGTGCAAGACCGATGCCAACAAGAATGAAAATAAAAAATGGTATTGCTCCGGAAACATCCGGAACAGAAACTACATCCAGTAAAAGCTTGTTCACGATCAAACTTGAAATCATGACAGGACCTCCTCTTTCTTTTTCAGGCGTGTTAAAAACATACAGCTTGCAAGTACAGCTAAAAGAGCAGCCAATGAACAACATATGAAGATGCCGGAGCTAACCCATAAAGGATCTTTTTTCAGACCGGATGCAGCCATCTGTCCAAGAAGTGATCCGGGAAAAAGGACGCCGGCTGAAAGCCCGAATGTGAATCCCGGGTACTTTGGAAGACATCGGTACAGGAGCACAAGCGTAACCGGCATCGCGATGTTCAGGGCAAACATCCCTGCCAGGGAAGCCGGGGCATTACCGGAAAACAGTGCAATGACAGGGGCCGCCAGGCACGATGACACAATAATTGTCTTAACGGCGCCGAAACGGTCGAAGGCATAGCCGCCTGCGATTTTGCCTGCCATGACAAAACCGGCTGAAACCAGGAGTGCGGTTGTCCCCGTTTTCCAGAAAAAGACAGGAAATGATCCTCCAAAAGCCCGGAAAGCGACAGCAAAACACAAAAGGCAGGCGATCGCGACGCGGGTCCAGGGCGCTGCAGAACTTCCTGTCACGTCCGGTCTGCCTGCAAAACGGGTGTATTGGGATCTCTCTTTGCGGTATTTCTGAATATTCCCCCCGGACTTCTCCCCCTGCAGATGTTTCCTGACGGACCCCTGCAAAATGACGGCCATTCCTGTGAGAGTAAGTCCGATCACAAAAAGCAGCCTTTGAGAAGGGAAAAGAATGCCAAGTGCAAGCCCCAGACTGCCGGGCCCGACAAACAGGCCGACTCCGGATGCTTTCCCGTCGGATACCGACAGGATATATCCGCCGCCGCCGGCATGGAAAATACTGTTTCCCAGGCCGATCAGGCATATCGCAGCCGGGAGCGGAAATGAAATGGCCGCTCCCAGTGCGACGATAAGTCCACCGGAAACGGCAAATATAAGATACAAATCGGGATGTCCGTATCGGGCAGAATGCTTCCGCATAGGAAGCCCCGCCTGTCTTTGGGCGGCAGCATCCAAAACCCCGCCTATGACAGCCTGTGTCGAAAAGGCGAGCAGATTATAAAGAAGAAACCATGAAGATATATGGATGGCGGAAAAACTGCCCGACGCAAAATAGAGCTTGGCCGCGCAGGCTGCATCAACCATTGCATGTAATACGGCAAGCAAAATAACCATGGGCGGTCTCCTCTAGGCCAGATCTTCCGGGCCAAATCCTTCCGGTAAAAGTTCCTTCAAAGAGTAGCTTCTGGTCAGGTAGTCTTCCTGTGAAAGAAGGATCTGAAATGTATCAGGATCGCAAAACTCACGAAGCACCTGCCTGCACACACCGCAGGGGGAGCAAAAGGTCAACGGGTGCCCTTCATAAGCCCCCACGACAGCAATAGCGGAAAATTCCTTTTTTCCTTCGCTGACAGCCTTGAAAATCGCCGTCCGTTCAGCACAGTTTGTAGCGGAAAAGGCGGCAGATTCAATATTACAGCCTGTAAATATCTCCCCGTCCGCGGCAAGAAGGGCTGCACCGACCTGAAAATGCGAATAGGGCGAGTATGATTTTGCCCGGGCTGTGCGCGCTGCATCAACGAGCGCCTTCTGCTCATGTGTTACATGAAATTCGTGCATTTTTGCCCCTTTTCCTTAATAACCGTCCGCATGCTTTTTCTGGACAATTTTAATAATTCGGCTTGTTCCCAGACGGGAGGCTCCGGCTGCCAAAAAGGCCTTGGCATCATCAAGCGTGGAAATTCCGCCGGCTGCCTTGACACGGATATCCGGTCCGATATTATGTTTGAACAATGCAACATCTTCGAGCGTTGCCCCGCCTGTCGAGAAACCGGTGGAGGTCTTGATAAAATCTGCATGCTCCTGCGTCACAATACGGCACATCTGAATCTTTTCTTCCTCAGTCAGAAGGCATGTCTCCACGATTACTTTCAGGATCACACCGGAACAAACCTGACGCATAGCTTTCAGCTCTGCACGTACGTCGTCATAATGACCCTGGCGGACATCCCCGATGTTGATAACCATATCGATTTCCGTCGCCCCTTCTGCAATCGCTTCCTTTGCTTCAAAAACTTTCGTTGCTGTCGTGTTGTATCCGTTGGGAAACCCAATCACCGTACATACAGCAAGCCGGCCGGCCAGATACTCTGCAGCGCGCTTAACATACGACGGGGGAATGCAGACACTTGCAACTTTATAGGTCAGGGCCTCTTCGCAGAGCGCCAGAATCTGCTCCCAGGTTGCAGTCTGGGAAAGCATGGTATGATCGACCGTTGACAGGATCTGGATTTCTTCAGGGGTTAAATGTAAGTCTGCCATGTTCATTACCTCCATTTGAAAAGAACTATTATTCTCCGGCTATGCCGGGTCTTGTTATCTTTTACATGTTTGCATCTTTATTCATTATACTGCTACAGGATACTGCTACAAAACGGATGACAAAAACGATGTTCCGGAAATATGATCCTCTTTGTCCGGTGTCACTTCCAAATATTCAGCGATCGTCGCTGCAATATCGGAAAAAGTTTGCCTGGTATGAAGGTTCACGCCTTTTGTGATTTCTGCTCCAAAAAGCAGGAGCGGAATGCCTTCGCGCGAATGGTCTGTCGAAGGAGTGGACGGATCACATCCGTGATCCGCTGTAATCATCAGAATATCAAGCGGCGACATCAATTTGATAATACCGGGGAGCTCGCGGTCGAATGCGGATATCGCAGCGGCATAGCCGTCAATATCATTTCTGTGCCCGTACATCATATCAAAATCAACAAGATTAACAAAACACAGTCCTTCAAAAGGTTCCTGCAGAATTACTTTTGTCTTCTCAATACCATCTGCATTTCCCGAGGTCCTCAGAAAACGGGTCATACCGCGGCCGGCAAATATATCATGAATTTTCCCGACTGCAATCATGTCTTTATGGTTTTCAACAATGACATCAAGAATTGTCTTTTGCGGCGGGGGCAAAGAGAAATCATGGCGCCTCGATGTCCTCTTGAAATTCGGGAATTCGCCGTTAAACGGGCGCGCAATGACCCGGCCGACGGAATGGGGGCCGGTCAGAATCTCACGTGCGATTTCGCAGTAGTGATAAAGTTCCTCGATAGGTACAACCGCTTCATGCGCTGCAATCTGGAAAACACTGTCGGCCGATGTGTATACTATCAGTGCCCCGGTCCCGACATGCTCTTTCCCAAAGTCCCTGATCACGTCGGTTCCTGAATACGGCATATTGCAGAGTGTCTTATGTCCCGTCCTTTTCTCGAACTCATCCATTACTTCGGGCGGAAACCCATCGGGATATACCGGAAGCGGTTCAGGCGAATAAATACCTGCGATTTCCCAGTGACCGATTGTCGTGTCCTTACCGATACTCTTTTCTTCGAGTCTCGCATAGGCACCTTCCGGAATAAAATCATCACCGGGCATCCCGAAGAGTTCCTGTCCGGAGGTATTTACTACTTTGGCCCGTGCCGCAAGTACATCCTCTTTAACTCCGTCAATCGAAAAAAGTCCCAGATTCAGCAGATTCGGTGCCTGAAACAGGCTGCTGGTCGAAATCCCTGCAAGAGTGTTGCTGCCCTCATCCCCAAACGCGGCTGCATCCGGCTGACGGCCAATACCGAAGCTATCCAGGACAATGAGAAAAATCCTTTTCTGACCTCCGATATTTTCATCGACGGCAGATGTGCTGTTCTTCATAAATGTCTCTCTTTCTATTTTGACTACTACCGCCGTATCATTTCATATCCGGCTTTATAGATTTCACCAGCCGACAGGAATACTACGTCGGCTTTTTCTTCAAATATCCATGCGTCATCCTCGTACGACGGAATTCCCTGCCATGGCTCCAGGCAAAGGAACGGAGCATCTTTGCCTGGCGGAGTCCAGATCCCCAGGTTGCAGAAATTGTCAAAGAGCAAATCAAGACCCGTACCCTTTTTCCGGTGCAGCAGGGAAATTTTCCTTGACCGTATGTGAAGAAAGACCAGGGCGGATTCAGAAAACATACCCGCGCTGACAGGAAGTACCGTCCCGTCATCCGTGAGGGCGGCTTTCTTATGATCAGGGGACATAAGTCCCTTGTCATTTAACAGGTATGCCGTGGGATCCTCCCTCTTTTCAAAAATAACATCGTAGTCCTGGAAATACTCCCCTTCATGAAGCGGCAGGTTAAACCCGGCATGTCCGCCGATTGCAAACGGCAGCACGGCAGTACTGATGTTTTGTACTTCATAACTTGTCCTGAAACCATTATCCGTAAGTTCATGCCTGACAACCAGTCCAAATGGAAAAGGATATTGCTCCCGTGTCGCGGGTGAGTCAATAAGCTTCAGTGAAATGCTGTCTTCCGAGGAGGAAACGACTGTAAATTCACTTTTCCGGGCAAATCCGTGCTGTTTCATCGCATAGGGCATACCGCCAAAACTTGTGCGGTCATTTCTCAAGGCACAGACAATCGGGAAAAGAACAGGTGCATGCCCCGCCCAGTAATCAGGGTTGCCCGACCATACATATTCAAGATCCTTCTCTTTACAGGAAATCATTTCTGCACCTGATGTATCGACAACTGCTCTCCATCTGCCCCTGTTCAAAACGTATTTCACAAAAATCACGCTCCTTTCACACATATAAATCCTGCCTGTATGTACGAAGCCACGGGTGTTGAATACCGGTAAATAGCACCTTTGATCTGTATTTATATAATAACACGCCCGCGTCCATGCCACACAGGAAAAGACGCGGGCGGATTTACTGACAGTTTTCTTTTTTGAGACTATAATAATATTTATGTTTTGAATATTCCGGCATTTCCGGCACGAAAGGAAACGAATATGGCAAGTACGGCGCGCCTTCTTATGGTGTCATTTGATGCTGTCGGCGATCAGGATGTAGATCTGTTATTAACCCTTCCGAATTTTTCGGCCCTTTGCGCCAGGGGGACCCTGGTACGGGAAGTCTCTTCCGTTTTTGTTTCCAACACATATCCCGCCCACACGACCATTCAGACGGGTGTTCTTCCAAGGACACACGGAATTGTAGATAATGATTATCAGGATCCGTCCGCCCGAGGCGAAAAATGGCGTTTTCACGTAAGGAACATAAAGGCAGGGACACTGACGGATGAAGCAGCCAGGGCAGGCAAAACTGTGTGTACCGTTCTGTATCCGGTTACCGGCGGTTCAAAAAGCATCCGCTATAATTTTGTGGAAATCGCAGGACACATTCCGCCCATAAGGCGGGCTGCGCGTATGCTCAGATACGGATCGACAGGATTTGTCCTCTCCGGTATCTTTCGATTTGGAAACAAAATGCTGTCAGGAAAAGCGGATGCACTTGATCTGTTTACGACAGCAGTAGCCTGCAGTGCAATAGAAAGCAAAAAACCCGACCTGACTATGGTCCACCTGCTTGATGCCGATATGCAGAAACATCACTTCGGACCCTTAAGCCCCGAGGCAATCGATGCGGTGACACGACTGGACAAACGCCTGGGTGACCTTATCGACAGCTTAAAGGCGGGCGGTATTTTTGAATCGACATCAATCATTGTATTCAGCGACCATAATTGCCGAAGTGTCCACACATCCATCAAACCGAACAACAATCTGATAAAATCCGGTCTGTCACTTACCGATGCCTATTTCCACACTTCCGGGGGCTGCTGTTTTCTTAAAATATCCAACATTCAAAGGAAAGATGACATTGCGGCTTTTGTCGATAATTTTCTGGCGGAACCTTTCGTTGAGAGGCTCCTTACATCCAGGGAAATGAATGAATCCGGAGCAGACCGGGAATTCGACTGCGGCTTTTCTGCGTCCGACGGATATTGCTTTGGAAATTTCGAGGCGGGCCAGCACGGATATACCCTGGATCGGGACCTGTATCACACATTCTATCTGGCGGCCGGCGGGAATGTCCCAAAGGCAAATGTCCAAAAGGGAGGAAGTCTTCTGAATATCTGCCCCCTGGCTGTCGATCTGCTTGAGATCGAACCCTGGCCGATGGAAGGGGAAAACCTTATTTTCAAGAGATAACACGGCATCTGCATCGGCTTTCGTCAGCCCGGCAGAATTTCTACCTTCCTGCACGAACGGAATTCATTATGGCAAGGACCGCCACACCAACATCGGCAAAAATCGCAAACCACAGATTTGTAAGCCCTAATGCTGCCAGGAGAAGAATGACGCCCTTTATGGAAAGTGCAAATATGATGTTTTCCATTATGATTCTCCTGGTCTTCCTGGCAATATGTATAGCCTTGGGAAGTGCCTCCATATCATCTGTCATTATGACGATATCCGCTGCTTCAATCGCCGCCCCGGAAGCCATCGCGCCGATGGCGATGCCAATATCGGCACGCACCAGGACAGGCGCATCATTGATTCCGTCGCCGACAAATACAAGGGATCCGGATACAGCTGGATCCGCATTCCTTCGGGCAAAGATTTCTTCGATTTTTTCAAGCTTCTGCGATGGCAGCAGCTCGGAAAAGACTTCCGTTATCCCAAGCTCGCCGGCTACTTTGTCTGCAGACGCAGCATGATCCCCTGTAAGCATGGCAATATGGCTGATATGAAGATTCTTCAGTTCTTCAATTACCTTCGAAGCCCCCGGCCTGACTTCGTCTGAAATCTCCAGGTAACCGGCAAACCTTCTGTCCACGGCAACAAAGAGAATGGTGCCAACAGTCAGGATTTCCGGTACTTCTTTGACATCCGACTCCATCATCAGTTTTCTGTTGCCTACAAGTAAGTCGCCGTCAGGCGAATGAACGGATATGCCCCGTCCCGCTATTTCCTTATATTGACTCGAATCCAAAACGATACCCGAAATACCTTTTTCCTCTGCGGCCCGCCGTACGGAATGCGCGATCGGATGATCCGAATACCACTCAGCCATCGCCGCAAGCCTGAGCAGGTCGTCCCCGGATCTGGAAGCAGTTGCGTTCATCCCGAAACCGTCCCCGGCTGATACCCCGGATGAATTTCCTGCAGGAACCACGTCCGTCACTATGAACTCACCTTTTGTCAAAGTACCGGTCTTGTCAAATATCACACAGTCAGCTCGGCCAAGGACATCCAGGAAATTACTGCCTTTAATGAGAATCCCGCGCTTGCTTGCGGCACCAATCCCTCCGAAATAGCCCAGAGGAACGGAAACGACAAGGGCACACGGGCAGGAAATGACAAGAAATGACAGCGCGCGGTAAACCCATACTGAAAAACTGCCTCCAAAGAATACCGGCGGGACAACGGCAAGAAGCACGGCGGCAGCAACCACAATCGGAGTATAGATACCGGCAAAACGCGAGATTAGATTCTCGCTTTTCGTCTTTTTGCTTCCTGCGCTGGAAACCATCTCAATGATTTTCGAGACGGTTGATTCACCGAAAGACGCGGTTACTTCGATTGTCAGCACACCGTTTTTATTAATGCATCCTGAGAGAATCGGATCTCCCGGTTCAACCTCGCGTAAAACAGATTCACCAGTAAGGGCCGAAGTGTCTATCGCACCGCATCCTTTTCGGACAACACCGTCAAGCGGCACTTTTTCCCCCGGTTTTACAACGACAAAGTCACCGACTGCAACAGACTCCGGACGCACCTTAACAAGTGAACCGGCCTTCTGGATGTTCGCATAATCGGGACGAATGGACAGCAGCTCCGAAATGGACCGTCTCGACCGGTGCACGGCCGTCATCTGAAATAGTTCGCCTATCTGATAAAAGAGCATTACCGCAACCGCTTCAGAGCGCTGGGAAATGACAAGGGCTCCTATCGTAGCTATTGCCATGAGAAAATTCTCATCAAATACCTTTCCCTTTAGAATGTTGGACACTGCTTTGAGAAGAACCGGGAATCCCGGAATCAGATAGGCGGTCAAATACAGAGCAAGCAGGATTGAATTTGCGGCAGCACCCCAATGGTCAAGGATAAAAGCCGCTGTATATATCAATGCACCGGCAATCAGCTGAATCCGGAGGTGACGTATCTGTCTTTCCTTCTTCTGACTATCCGCCAGAAGCGAATCGGGCAAAAAGGACAATCGCTCACGCTGCTTCACTGTGACATACGGTTCAAGTGAATGCACAATCGCTTCAATCTGAGGCACAACCGATTTCGCCTTCCCTTTATCCTGAAGGACAACCCGCAGGGATTGCTGGAGAAAATTCACTTCACTCCTGGAAATTTCCGGCAAGTCCTGTACCCTGCGCTCAATTTTCGCTGCACAGTTTGCACAGCCCAATCCCTCAAGTTCAAAAAGCAGTTCCCGTTCCGGCATGCATATGTCCCCCTCGTAAATGTATTTATCCGGTTATTGTCGAATGTTCATATGCTCACTCGTTCATATGTCAATAATAGTACCGCTGTCCTCCCGTGTCAAGAGCTTCAATTCTTTTTCAAATAATGCTTTTTTTGCGCTGAAAATGCTACAATGAATACCAACCTGCCTATAGGTAAAAATTTTACGGGGAGAAATAAAATGGAGCCTCTGACGATTGCCATGCAGAACTATCTCGAGACAATTTTTGATTTGTCACGTCAAAGCACGACCATTTGCCAGGCTTCCCAGTCTGACTCCCGTACCGGTGTGCGCGTAAGCGACATCGCATCTCATCTTGATGTCTCCAAGGCAAGCGTTAACAATGCGATGAATGTACTTGCCAAGTTCGGCTTCGTCTCCAACGAAAAGTATCAAGAGATTTATCTTACCGACCTTGGAAAAGAGACGGCCGCACTTTTGGAAGGCAAGCATAAAATTATCAAGACCCTCTTTACAGATATAATCGGCATCCCCGAAAACACAGCAAACGAAGATGCCTGTGCGATTGAGCACATCATCAGCCATGAAGCCGTCCAGCAGATTCATGAGTATCTGATCAGCCAGGGGATTAATGTAATAGGGGGGGAATAGGCGGATTTCTTATGTAATATTAGTCGCAGTCAATTGCTAATCTATGCTTTCCGCAGGATAAGCATTGAAATAAATACCCTTGCAGACTGCCATTATTTACTAAGCTTCGCTCTAATTCCGCTTGCGTTAAGTGATAGTCCTTTTTTATGTTATCCAAGTCAGCTTTTAGTTCATCCGATAAATGCAAAATATCCTTCCAGCCAACATAGGAAACAAAAGTGCAGAAGTCGCCGCAGTGACTGAGCCAAACTTGCTGCTGCCATCCAATGTACCCTGGATTTCTATGAATAAGTTCATCTACATATCCGGGGTTATCTACCGGTTCACATGAACACGGGTCTTGAAATTCACCGGAATACTTTAAGGAAGCACTGCCATCGGCTATACACCAGGGACATACGTTTTCCACTTCTTCAATTGAATAGAACGGTCCCTGATAAACGTATTCGTTTTCTATATTACAGACAGGGCATATTACCCGGCTCCGTACGATTATTTTGTTCTCAAGCGGATTTTTATTATATTTGAAAACAGGAAATGCTTTAAAATTCATTATTATTCACCTCATCCCATGAATGAACAGGTCTCATAAAAAAAAGTCTGCTTCTGCATGGCACGCCAATTTCAAGTCTCCATTCTAATTTTAATAATGCTTGACGTATTTCCTGTCAAATTCTTCATCCGTCGCACATAGATATAAAATGCCTTCAACCAGGGCTATTATGCCGGGAATTCCTGTCCAGCAGAAAAGCAGATATACAAATCCGAGTCCGATTTGATCCAGATAGAATTTATGGACACCAAGGCCTCCAATGAGAAGCGCAAGAAGTCCTGCCGTAATTTTGCTTTTGGAATAAACCGGAGCCGCCATATATTGATATGGCTGTTGATATGGCTGTTGGTACTGCGGCTGATATGGCTGCTGATATTGCTGCTGATATTGCTGCTGATACGGCTGCTGGACCGCTGCCTGCTGCGGTACTGCCTGTTGAATCGCAGGCGGCTGAACCTGGGGTACTTGCGGTGCTTTTCCGAGTATTTTTTGTCCGCAGGTCCGGCAAAAAAATGTGCTTGAGTCAACAGGGCTTCCACAAGAAGTACAAATTGCGGCACTCATATTCTTCTCTCCTCTATCAGCTGCAGTAATTCAGAATTAATTATGTTTGTTATAACATATTGAAAGAGTTTTATCAATCTAAGGGAGTCATTTTTTGCTGAGATTTTCATGGAATTGTAAGGCAGGACAAATTCCATCCGCTGTGCACGCTGCACAAATTTCACTTGACTGGAAAGAGTCCGGAGAGTAAAATTACAAATGCAAACGCGAACCATTCGCAATTGGAGGTTTCTTTCCGTTATGAAAAAATTTGCCGTGCTTTTCACTCTTCTTCTTTCTTTTTCCCTCCTTGCCGGATGTGCCGGCAATCCCGGAGGTCAGGCTTCTTCGGGCAAATTGTCCGTTGTTACAAGCTTTTATCCCATGTATGATTTTGCATGCAAAGTGGGAGGCGACCGGGTATCCGTGACCAACCTGACGCCTGCCGGTGTCGAACCGCACGACTGGGAACCCTCTTCTTCCGATATGATCAAGCTTGAGAAGGCTGATGTATTTATCTATAACGGCGCAGGGATGGAGCACTGGGTTGATTCCGTTCTTTCTTCTCTCGAAAACAAAAAGCTGACTGTGGTAGAGGCTTCTGTGTCTGCACCTTTTCTATCCGCAGACGCGGGGACAAACGCCGCTTCCGCTTCCATTGATCCGCATGTCTGGCTGGATCCGGAAATTGCAAAAATTGAGATGAATACTATTTTGGACGCGTTTAAGACGGCGGATGCGGAGAACGCTGATTATTTCCAGGCAAATTTTGACAGGTACGGCGCGGAATTCGACAAATTGGATGAGGAGTTTTCTTCCTCACTTGCCGGTCTGCCTCAGAAGAACATTGTCGTCGCACATAACGCTTTTGGATATTTATGCAGTGCATACGGCCTGGTACAAGTGCCGATTGAAGGCTTATCCGCCGATTCCGAGCCCGATGCAGCACGCATGTCCACGATTATTGATTTTGTTAAAAAGAACAATGTGAAGGTAATATTTTTCGAGGAACTTGTCAGTCCGAAGGTTGCAGAAACAATTGCCAAAGAGACGGGAAGCTCTACCGCCGTCTTGAATCCCCTTGAAGGAATCAGCGCAAAGGATCAGGCTGCAGGGGAAGATTATTTTTCCGTGATGCGTGCAAATCTTCAGGCGCTGATCGGGGCTCTTTCGAAATAGTTGCAATAAAGGAGGAAATGCAAAGATTATGCCTGCAGAATGTGCCATTGAGGTCAAAAACCTCTCGTTTGGTTATAGTGACGTCCTTCTGATGGACGGTGTATCTTTTTGTGTCAGCAAAGGTGATTTTGCTGCGGTAATCGGTTCGAACGGCACTGGAAAAAGCACTATGATCAAGCTTCTTCTGGGTCTTCTCACGCCTTCAAATGGCGAGATCTTCCTGATGGGTGAACCGTTGTCCGCATTTAACCGTTTTCCCAAAATCGGCTATGTACCGCAGAACAGCGGAAGTACAGCAGGGTCTTTTCCGGCAACAGCAGAGGAAATAGTACTTTCCAGTCTGTATTCCCGGATAGGTTTCCTGAAAATCCCCGGGAAAAAACACAAGAAAATGGTTTTGGATGCACTCGACAGTGTCGGGATGAAATCACATGCACGATCGCTGATAAGCGAGCTTTCCGGCGGCCAGCAACAGCGGGTCATGCTGGCAAGGGTTCTTGTCAACGACCCGGAGATCCTGCTTCTTGATGAACCGACGGTCGGTATTGATGTCGGGGCCGTCACCTTACTGATGGAGATTCTCCACAAGCTCAATATTGAGCACAAAGTGACAATTCTAATGGTTACCCACGATTTATCCCATGTGGCGCAGTACCTGAACAGGGTACTTTGTCTTTCAGACAGGAATTTCGCAGAAGACACCATTCCGGAAAGCCTCATTATCCATGCACATGCCGCCTCACACGAACCGCCCCATGAGCATGTCCACTGCGCTGCATGTGAGCAGCCCCATGATCCCGAACACTGCGCCGTATGTGCGCAGACACGGGATCCCGCACAATGTTCGGTTCCCTGCACCGAACCGTGTGCGGCGTGCTCGCATACGCATGAAAGTGAGGACGATTCATGAACTTTGATATACTTCAATATGATTTTATGCAGAGAGCCTTTCTCGTTGGCATTCTTCTGGCTGTCATCATTCCCTGTATCGGGGTAATTGTTGTCTTCAAGCGCTTATCACTGATCGGTGACGCTCTCTCCCACACCTCCCTGGCCGGTGTTGCGATCGGACTGATCTTAGGCATCAATCCGATTGTCGGCGCGATGGCCGCCTGTCTTCTTGCCGCTTTCGGCATAGAAGCGATCCGTAAAAGGATTCCCCGGTATTCAGAACTTTCGATAGCCATCGTCCTGTCGGTGGGGGTCGGGCTCGCAGGTATTTTATCCGGATTTGTTAAAAATGCCGCAACCTTCAACAGTTTCCTGTTTGGAAGCATCGTTGCGATCAGTGATTTTGAGACTGCCCTGGTTGTTGGAATTGCGATACTGGTATTTCTTTCGTTTATTCTTCTTTACAAGGAACTTTTTTATATTGCTTTCGATGAACAGGCCGCCGCCCTGTCAGGGGTTCCCGTCAGGCTGGTCAATACAATTTTCACCATTCTGACCGCCATTACTGTATCTGTCGCATCACGCACCGTCGGCGCCCTTATTGTCTCATCACTTATGGTGGTTCCCGTTGCAACAGCAATGATAATGGCACGAAGCTATAAGCAGACGGTAATCTGGTCTGTGATATGCGCCGTCACTGCGACAATAACCGGACTTTTCATATCTTATTATGCAGAGCTTAAGCCTGGCGGCACGATCGTGCTTACTGCTGTAGCACTTTTCCTTCTGGCATTACTGCTGAAATGGCTTCGTCAGGTGATCCTGTCAGCAGGAATGAAAGGAGCATCCAATGAATCCGCATAAATCCACCCAACCATCCGAATCCCCGGCATCCGAATCCCCTGAACCGGCTGAGCACTGTGATTATTCTGCCTGGCCTCAGGGATTGAAGCGAACAAAGTCCCGGGAAGCGATCATGGCGGCTCTTGAGAAGGAACCTCTTCCCGTAACTGCTTTGTATCTCTTTGACAAGCTGCAGCAGGGGAAAGAACCGATCTGGCTGTCGACCGTTTACCGTGTGCTGGAGTCTTTTGTCGGTAAAAACGCGGTTCTCAAAATTATGCCCGCCGACAGTACGATGGCTGTTTATGAATGGAATCGTCATAAGCATACGCACTATGCGGTTTGTGTCGAATGCCACTCCATGGTGCCTGTCAAAGACTGCCCTTTTGAGTATACTGCACCCCCCGCTGCCGATGGGGATTTCCACATCGTCGGGCATAATCTTGAACTCTATGGATATTGCGGCAAATGTTATAAAAAGAAAGCAGATGAGCAGTAGGTGTCCGGCCGGATTACCGCGGGATGCCTTACCCGCCCATTGACTTCACGTAATTTTCGTCTTATTCTACAGGTATAGGGGGAATTGTTTTTTCCCTTACTTTATCTAATGATACACAGCGTGCCGTACGGCATAAATATACGCCATACAGGCACTTTTCCAAAAGGAGGCCTTTTTATGGCAAATTCAGTACTTATTTCATCTATTCACGGACGTGAGATTCTTGATTCCCGCGGTAATCCGACTGTTGAAGTCGATGTTTCCCTGACCGACGGCAGCTTCGGCCGCGCAGCCGTTCCTTCCGGTGCTTCCACCGGTGCTTTCGAAGCGGTTGAACTTCGCGACAAAGAACCCGCCCGTTATCTCGGGCAAGGTGTTAGAAATGCCGTTGACAATGTAAACGGACCGATCACCGCCGCGCTTCTCGGGATCAATGCACTTGATCAGAAAGCGGTTGATGCCGCACTGATTGCAGGGGACGGCACCCCCAACAAAGCAAACTGGGGAGCCAATGCGATTCTCGGCGTATCCCTTGCTGTGGCCAAAGCCGCTGCCAATTCCCTCCGCCTTCCTTTTTACCGTTATGTCGGCGGAATTAATGCCCGCACCCTTCCCGTTCCGATGATGAACATCATCAACGGCGGCAAACACGCGGACTCCAGCCTGAATATCCAGGAGTTCATGATCATCCCGGCAGGTGCCAGTTCTTTCTCAGACGGCCTGCAAAAGAGTGCAACCGTATTTCACACACTGAAAAAACTTCTCAAAGCAGACGGGTATGTCACAGCCATAGGCGACGAAGGCGGATTTGCGCCCAAGTTCAACAGTGACGAAGAGGCCCTGGCCTATATTGTAAAAGCTATTTCTGCCGCAGGATATGTTCCCGGCAAAGATTTTTTCATTGCTGTTGACGCAGCCGCGACAGAAATGTATGACGAAGCAGCAAAGGCCGGAAGACCCGGTGATTATCTCTTCTGGAAGGCAGGAATATTCAAAACAGTTGATGAGATGGTTGATTTCTGGGTTGATCTTGTAAACCGTTACCCGATTCTTTCCCTGGAAGACGGTATGAGTGAAGAAGACTGGGGCGGCTGGAAGAAGCTTACGGATGCGCTTGGCAAAAGAATTCAGCTTGTTGGAGACGATCTGTTTGTTACCAATACGGAGCGCATTAAGAGAGGCATTGATCTGGGAGTTACCAACTCTGTCCTTATCAAGCTTAATCAGATCGGGACGCTGACCGAAACGCTCGAGGCAATCGAAATGACCAAAAACGAGAACTGGACTGCGATTGTATCTCACCGCTCAGGTGAGACCGAAGATGTTACCCTGGCAGATATAGCCGTAGCAACAAATGCCGGACAGATCAAGACAGGCGCACCTTCCCGTACCGATCGGGTTGCCAAATACAACCAGCTTTTAAGGATCGAGGAAGAGCTCGGAAGTGCAGCAGTCTATCCCGGACGCAAAGCTTTTCACATTTAAAAAACGGGCCGCAAAAGCATTCTCAGTGTGAAGGCAATGTGTAGACAATGTGTAGACAAATATGAATTTCGCAAAAATGCTTGTTTTTTCCTGATAAGCATGATACTATAACGACAGGTCATGGAACGGTATTGATGGCGATTTGAAATTGTACTTCTTCGTAACGATTAGGTAGATTTTTAAAGTCCTAGTTTTAACCCCGTCACCTACCTAATCTGTCAGAAGGAGGTACTTATATTATGGCTGATAAGACATTGAATTGTAAGGATTGCGGAGCTGAGTTTGTTTTCACTGAAGGTGAGCAGGCTTTCTACGCAGAAAAAGGATTCACCAATGAGCCGGTTCGTTGCCCTGATTGCCGTCGCTCGAGAAAGCAACAGCGCAATAACGACCGTGGATACGGTGACAACAACAGGTGGTAATCATCTGCTGCATTCTTTGAAAAATCAAAGAAAGTAAGTTGGAATGCTCCTGACATAACAGTCAGGGGCATTTTTTTGTTATTTAATTTGCGCATCCCATAAATTAATTTGAGCTATTCCTTGCGGTTTAATTCTAAATTCTGTATATTAACAAATAGGATATGCACTGCGCATCTCCATATAGTATTTCGTAAGGAGGAACAACTATGTCAGATAATTCTTTACAGGGCAATCAGACCGTATCATTAGGTGATTGGATTGGAACTATGATCCTTACCTATATTCCGCTTGTTGGAATCATCATGCTTTTTGTCTGGGCTTTTGGCGGCGGCGCAAAGCCATCGAAGAGAAATTACGCACGTGCATATTTAATTCTTGCAGTGATCGCAATTGTATTATCCATTCTTTTCTCCATCATTTTCGGAGCTATTTTTGCAGCGGCTTTCAGTTCGTTTTCTGATACTATTTCCAGTTCTTACAGTTACTGATTCCTGCCGGTTTCATGTAATCGCGCAGAAGTATCCTCACGATCGGAAAATATTCCAAATTGAAATCCGGTTTTCCATTACGGAAGGCCGGATTTTTTGTGTCCGGCATCACGGGGTGCTGCTGGAGGCAGTTATAATCGGATTCCAAAGTAAACCAAACAGATGCCAAAGTATGTTAATCTACTCCCACAGGATATTATGTAGAATTTCTATTGCATTTTCCTGCAGCCGGGTTTATTCTTTTTTTAGCATCATCAGTTTATTAAAAGTATGCTTTGTACCTTTGAACTTTTCCGGGAGGTATATATGGACGATTCCATTCTCAATGTTGAACAGGCCACGGAGTTTCTTGGTATCAGTGAAAAGACCCTGATCAAACTTCTCAGGGAAGAACATATCCCCGCAAGGAAAATCGGGCGTGAATGGCGTTTCAGTAAGACGGCACTGACAGAGTGGCTTGCCTTGGGCGATTCCCTGAATTATATTAACCGCAATGATTTCTACCGTGTATCTGTCGATGAGGAAGGCAAAACATCCGATTTACTTTCCGCTGTCTCGGACCGAATCGCCCTTCTTTGCAGAGATTCAAACCTGCAGCAGCTTGTACATGTTGAAAAGGCGGTCCGCATACCTGATCACGCCACCCTCCGCATGAGCTATAAACAGCAGCGTGACGTCGAAAAATTCGAATTCAAAATCTACTGGCCGATCCGAGACGAATACAGGAGCCTAAGCCGTGATTTCAGCAGCGGTACGGATGTCGAATAATCCGCAGGTTCGCGTAGTTCCATACACAAGGATTATCAGTAACTTATAAACTTGTTACAGGAGGCCCTGCCGTGAAGCAAAAAAATGAAACCGCCAAAAAACTAATCTCCAATATTGTCCTGATCGGCCTGGTTAGTTTTTTTATAGACATGAGTAATGAAATGGTATACCCGATCCTTCCGCTCTTTCTGACTTCGGGACTTGGGGCATCACCTGCTATCGTCGGTATTATTGAGGGAATTGCAGAAAGTATAGCCTCGCTTCTGAAAGTGTTCAGCGGATACATCGGCGACGCCTACCATAAAAAGAAGCCGCTTACCCTGATCGGCTACTGTGCCTCTGTCCTGTACAAGATTATTCTGCTTTTTGCCGGTTCCTGGGCAGGAGTACTTGTCGCCCGCGTAATTGACCGGACAGGCAAGGGAATCCGGACGGCACCGCGCGATGCACTTGTTGCGCAGTCGAGCGACCAGAAAAAGCTCGGCGGTTCTTTCGGCCTTCACAAGATGTTCGACATGGCGGGTTCCGCAATCGGAGCTTTTCTTGCCTTCCTTTTTGTCGCAACCGCGCTCCCGTACCGCTCTATTTTCCTATGGTCGATCATTCCCTGTATCATAGGTATTTCCATCATACCGCTGATACGCGAAAAGAAAGATGACAGGCCAATCGGTGAGAAACTGACTTTCCGAGGTCTCAAGCTAAGCGGCAGAGTCAAAATGTATTTTGCCGTGATATTTCTCTTTTGCCTGGGAAATTCTTCCAATGTATTCCTGCTCCTGAAAGCTAAAGAAAGAGGATTCACATCGGCACAGGTCATGCTCCTCTATCTGATTTTTAACGTCTCGGCTTCGCTTCTGGCAATCCCCTCCGGCAAATTCTCCGATAAGTTCGGCCGGCGGTCTATTCTTGTGCCGGGATATCTTATTTACGGCCTGGTATATCTTGGCTTTGCCGTGTTTACTTCAAAAATCCCGATCATCCTTCTTTTCATTGCATACGGCGCTTACACCGCCTTTATCAGCGGCGCTGAACGCGCCTTTGTCTCTGAAGCCTCCCCCGAGGACTATAAGGGCACCGTCCTGGGCATATACGGCATGCTGCAGGGTGTCGGCCTTCTATTCTCATCAATCATTGCAGGCGCCCTGTGGGACCGCATCAATTCCAACGCGCCCTTCTGGTTCGGCGGTATTCTCGGCATCTTTTCGGCTCTTGCCATCGTCATCATCCTGGGTTCGAACCGAATTCAAAATCCTGCGAAAAAACCTGCATGACAATCCCTGCTATGCCTCCCAAATCCCTCTGCCGATGTCATATTTCCATTCGGATGGAATGCCTTTGACTTGATCCTGCTTCCAGGTGTCGAGATGTAAAAGCAGTTCGGCAAGGGGTTCAATTCCTCCGAAAGACTTGCGGATCTGAATTTTCCGGGCGGCTGCCGCGCATCCCAGCTGCAGCGACCGGCTGGATGCCTGGCCGCTCAGGATGCCTGCGAGGACACCTGCTATGCTTGCATCCCCGGCGCCTGCCGTGGATGCGATTTTATCGACATGGTAACTGGGGGCAAACCATTCCCTGAAGACCCACTCAGCAGTGTCCGCCGGTGCTGCCTTGCCGACAGCAGCCACACTTTCAGCGCTTTTCGTGCGCATGTACAGTCCTTTATATCCCAGCTTGATCACGACGATCGCACAGCCCATATCCAGAATCTGGTCCGAAAGGCTTTTCAGATGATGCAAGTCATATGCGTCAATAAAACTGATGCCGGTTGCATTTACCTGTTCTGTGATTGAGTCGAATACCGGCCGGTCCAGCATGAAAAGAATCTCTTCGATGCTCGGGAAAAAGAGATCCGTAAAGGGAAGCGTGCGTATGAGTATCTGCCGCCAGTCTGCCTTTCCGGCTGCGGATTCCGGATCAGGAAGTGCCAGGTCAAGGGATGTGGTGACACCTCTTTCCTTGACTTTCTTCATAATGCCGGACAGTTCGATTCCATCGTCACAGTACATCCGGCGCATAAGCGGAGGATATCCGAAATGAAAAAGGCGCGCCTTTGAAATAAGATCAAAATCAAGGTCTTCTGCACAGAAAGTATCATTTGCACCGGGGTGGTGCAGAAAAATCCGGTCAATACCCGGAGGTGCGATCACGTAGGAATACGAGGTACTCGAAGCAGGGTCGATGATCAGCTGAAGACTCTCATGGTACGGTGCCAGTACATCCTGAACACCCTTGCCAAAAAGATCATTCCCGATCTTCCCCATCATCTGCGCAGATATTCCGAGCTGTTGAAGTGCAATGCCGGTATTGGAAACGGCCCCTCCGCTCGAAAGAATGGATTCTCCGACATGAATAAGCCGTCCGGGAACAAACATTTCCGAGAACTTCTGCTGGTGGTCCTGTTCAAACGCCGGTAATAAATCCAGGCAGATATGGCCCGCTACGATAACCTGTCCCTCTTTTTGATTCATTTCTGATGATCCTCACTTGTCTGTAAATTATTTCTGATCCGTTCTGAATACCGCCCTACAGCCCGCCGGCTTTGACATAATGTTCAAGCACAAGATTCGCGCTTGAAATGGTAACCGGATACTCCGGCATCTTTGAAGCCTGGATGATGATCTGCTTGGTTCCCCTTGCGATAAATCTTTCGTTGACCTTCCTGCTGATTTTATCATTTAATTCATCCGCATGGTATGCAATATCCCCTGTGAGAACGACGGCCTCCACATCCAGAATATTAACAGCATTAACTATGATGCTGGCCAGGTATTCAGCCTCCATCTCCAGGGCCGCACGCGCCGATGCGTTGCCCGCCGAAGAAAGATCTACGATATGTTTCCAGGTATCCAGCGTTGGGTCCTGTTTCCTGGCTACAGCCAGAAGGTTCGGAATGGATGCATATAACTCTGCACAGCCATAATTGCCGCAGTCGCAGCGGGGACCATTCATATTAATGCTTGTGTGTCCGAATTCATTGCTGAAGCCGGTGCCGCCTTTGTAGAGGTCCCCTTCAATGATGAGACCCGCACCTACGCCGGTATCGACGACAAGCTCAAGGAACGAGTCAAATGCGCCTTTCATGCAGAATGTTTTCTCCGCAAGAGCAAGTGCATTTGCATTATTTTCCAGAATAATTGTGCCGGTAATCCGTTTCTGAAAAAACGCAGCAATCGGAAGGTTGAACCATTTCTTGAAATTCGGGGGATTCAGGATCACCCCGCGCTTGGCATCAAGCGGACCGGGCGCTGTAATTCCCATTCCCAGAAATCTTCCCGGCAGAACATGTGTCTCAAGGAGCTGCTCTGTATCCCGGGCGATTATTTCGAGCATGTCCAGCGCGGATACATGCGGGTCAAGCGGCCTGCTGATTCGTTTTTGAATCGTCCCGCCGAAATCCACAAGTCCGATGGCATATCGACGGTGAAAAATGGAAAGGCCGATCGAATAGAATGCATCCGGATTTATTTCAAGGCTGACAGATTTCCTGCCTACCCGTCCGCCCTGTTCACAGCCTTCGCGAAGGATTTTGTCCTGAAGAAGACTGTCGACAATCAGGCTGATAGCAGAACGCGTAAGCCCGGTAATCCTGGATAATTCAGCCCGGGATGCACTTTGCGTACGAAGGTGTTCCAGAATGCGGCGGCGGTTATTCGACTTCATTTCGGCCGCATTCAGAGTAACGGTTCTCATAGGGATCTCCATATTCTTTTTTGTAGTATTTGTTTATATTAAGTCCTCTATGTATGCTTTCACAATTTTTACACCCATTCCAATAATTTGTCAAGTCGGTTGACAAATTATTGGGGAGCACCTATAATTTATGGTGAAGTGTTTTTATAGGAGCGTGCGGCATGGAATTAAAGATCATGAGAAAAGGATTTACCTACTCACAAAACGGGACGGGAAACCGACTTGTTTTCTACTTGCAGGGCTGTGATATGCTCTGTCCATGGTGCTCGAATCCGGAAGGCCTTGCCCCGGGCGGTACACTTTTGGTACACCAAAATACCCTTTTGGATGAAGTCTGTCCGCAGGGCCGTATTGTCGAAGGGAAGCTGGACCGTACGGACTGTACCGACTGTCCCACCCGTGAATGTGTTACAACTAATAAGAACGCCGGACTATCTTTTTCCTGCACGACTGTAGATGTCAAAGATTTAATTGCCGAGGCGCAGGATTCCCGTTCGCTCTTTTTTGACGGCGGCGGCGTTACAATATCCGGCGGAGAACCGATGATGCAGTTCGAAGCTGTCAAGGAACTTCTGACCGGCCTTCGTGCAATCGGCATACATACGGCAATGGAGACAAACGGGGCACATCCTCAGCTGCCCGAGCTTTTCCCATTGATAAATCTGCTTATCATCGACTTTAAGCATGATGATGATACAGTCCATACAGAAATGACCGGCATGTCCAATCAGACCATCCGGGCTAATATTAAAGCCGCGCTTAACTGGCACCCCAATGTGCTGATCCGCACACCGCTTATCGCATCCTTTAATGCAGATGCCAAAATCATCCATCGGTTCGTCGCGTTTTTCCAGGAGTGCGGCACAGGCAATGCACGCTTTGAGCTTCTGAAGTACCACGAGTACGGCCGCCAGAAGTGGGATTCATGCGGTCTTGATTACACAATGAACAAAGGCTATATTTCCGATTCACTTTTCAGGTCCCTCGAAAACATCTACAAGAAGGCCGGACTGAATGTCACCCGCTCTTAGGCCAAACCACACAAAAGCAAACTACACACAGGCAGAATTGCCTTGACAGTTATGCGCCGCACTACGATAATATGTAGTGTTGATCCGGGGAATTAGCTCAGTCTGGGAGAGCGCTTGCTTCGCATGTAAGAGGTCGCCGGTTCGATCCCGGTATTCTCCACCACCATATCCCCTAGAGGCTGTAAGGTTTCCAGGGGATTTGTCTTATAAAGAAAGTGTTGAATATTGTTGAAAAGTACCACACAGGTACCATTGATGATTTTCCCAATATTTACACGGTCATTTTTTTCTGATTATTAGGTGAAGGGGGCAGGTGCATGTGTCAACCGGTTCGCAATTTTGCGCATATAAAAAATTGGTTCCTGCTCGTCAGCCAGTCGTTGCGTCATGTGCTAATGGGTGCACCCTTTATCGTTAATTAAACAATTTAGCGATACTCCCTTTTTTCGTCAAATTACATTATAATAATGGTCAATAGACATCAGGGTAACAAGTGGTAGGAAAGATCGAGGAAGTTTTTGTTATTGGATTGGGAGGTATTATGAACATATTCTCGCTTATACTGATTATTCTTTCCGTTTTGTATGTTTTTCTGGGAATCACTGTTATTCGGCTGGATAAGCGGTCGGCTTTAAACAGACTTTTCTTTGCTCTTAATTTGAGCTTTATCATCTGGTCATTTGCTGCCGCTCTCCATATTTCTGCGTCTGCGTCTGATGTGGCAGCATGCATTTTCTGGTTTAAAATAAGTTGCATTGGAGCTTTCCCTGTTTTTAGTATAGGACTTCATTTCTTTTTAGTTTATACCAAAAAAGAAATGCTCTTAAAAAAATGGTGGGTGTATATCGTCCTGTATCTCCCAAGCATTATTTTCTCGTATAAGGAAATTACAACGGATTTTTTCGCAGAGGGGGCTTATTCCCACGAAAGCAATGGCTGGATAGTATCCGCGCGGACAGACTCAATGTGGTTCTGGGCGCTCATTGCTTACTACATCGTATATGTTGGTGCTTGCATATTAATAAGTTATAGGTGGCAAAAAACAGCGATATCTCAAAGAGAACGAAAACAAACAAGAATGCTTTTTATTTCAGCTGCATCAGCGCTGCTAACAGGTTTGGTCATCTTGGTATTTACCGCTATCCTGAGATCTGATATCCCGGAAACAACCTCAATAGCAGGAGCAATCTGGTCAATTGGAATCTTTTATGCGATTGTCAAGTACCGGATGATGGCAATGACTCCATCTTTCATCGCAGAAAATTTGTTTCAGACAATCATCGATTCAGTAATTCTCGCAAATCCAAAAGGACTCATATTAAGTGTTAATCCAGAAACGCAAAGGATGCTGGGATACAACGCAAAGGATTTGGTTGGAGAACCGCTGGAGAGGCTCTTCCTCTCGGATAGCAAATCAAAAAACACAAATATTTCCGAATTACTGAACGCATGCCCGATACGGAATATGGAAACGTTCATAGTTTCCAGCACCAGTGTGAAAATTCCGATAATTCTATCCATTTCCGAATGCAAAGATAATTATGATACCCGGATAGGATTTGTCCTTGCATCCAAAGATGTTACCGAATATAAACACGCCGAAGAAAAGATTCAGTATCTCGCCACACACGATAGCCTGACAGGGTTGCCTAACCGATCGATGTTTACTCAACTTCTTAACCACTCGATCCAGTCTGCGAAACGCAACAAACGGAAATTAGCAATTTTCTTCATTGACCTTGACCGTTTCAAGATAATCAACGACACGAAGGGTCACGAGGCAGGCGACCAACTGCTGCAGGAGATTGCCGCGCGCTATAGGCAGACACTACGCGCAGCTGATGTTGTCAGCCGTCAGGGTGGAGATGAATTTGTTATTTTGATTGAGGACTTTGATAAGTTGAGTGATTTGGAACTTGTAGCTAATAATATTCTTGCCATTACTTATAAACCAGTAATTCTGCTGGGTGACGAGTGCCGGGTAACGGCCAGTATTGGTATAAGCTTATACCCCCAGGATGGCGAGGACGAACAATTACTTATGAAACATGCGGATACAGCCATGTATTATGCTAAAGAAGAAGGTAAAAACAACTTTCAATTTTACTCCATAGATATTCAGTCACGAACAACGGGACGTTTGGCTATTGAGACAAATCTACGGCTTGCACTTGAGAGAAATGAGCTTTCTTTACATTATCAGGCAAAAGTTAACTTCAAAACAGGCATCGTAACCGGCGTGGAAGCGCTCCTTCGCTGGCAAAATCCCCATCTTGGTTCAGTGACTCCCACACAATTCATCCCGGTGGCTGAAGAATCAGGAATAATCGTATCCATTGGCAAGTGGGTGTTGAAGACAGCATGCGCGCAAAACGTTGCCTGGCAAAAGCAGGGGTTTTCCGCTGTCTGTATGGCGGTTAATTTGTCATTACGGCAACTTACAGATAACAATCTGGTAGATGATATAAGAGCCGCTCTGAACGATTCCGGTATGGCACCCAATCTATTGGAATTGGAAATTACCGAAAGCATGATAATGAGTAATCCTGCGAAAATGATGGATGTGTTAGTCAGACTTAAAAAAATAGGGGTGCAGCTGGCCATTGATGATTTCGGTACAGGGTACTCATCTCTTGCGCAGCTCAAGCATTTCCCCATAGATACGCTAAAGATTGACCGTTCATTTATCCGTAACGTCCCGGGAAACACGGAAGACAACGCGATTACCCATGCTATCATTGCCATGGGTAATACCTTAGGTTTAACAGTTGTGGCCGAAGGTGTTGAAACAATAGAACAAATGAACTATCTTAAGGATCAGTCCTGTGACGAGATGCAGGGTTATTATTTTAGCAGACCTGTTGTGCCGGAACAGTTTGCCGATTTGTTGCGGAAACAGGCCGCACCCCCTTGATGGACAAAATTCGTTAGCACAACACATGATCTGAGTGAGGCAACAGGACACTGTCTAGGATCCGGTTCCCGAATATTTCATTGCTCCTCGCATCCAGAATTTATAGGATCCGTAATAGAAGAGTACTGCAATGATCGGCGAGAGATAGGTCAGGATGGAAACATCCTGGGCGCGAAGGTAAATAAGGCTCGGATAATACGCGATGAATCCAATAGGTATCAGGATAGAGAATACAATCTGAAATCCGATGTTGTAAATCGTCATCGGATATTTGGCGTAATCCTTAAACCGGAAAAGAAAGATCATCACAGTTCCCGAATTGATCACCCAAAAACACGTCGCCGCAGCCGCATTCATCATGGCAATCATGACAAGGGATGCGGAAGTAAGAGCTACGATCAGCAGCACCATCGATTGGACACTGACCTCCAGCCCGAGATGATGCCACGCATACACAAGCGTACCGGCACCGAACACCAGCTGTCCGGCTCCCTTAATGTCAATCGTCTCGGAAATATAATAGAAGAACAGGTTCAACGGCCGAAAACAGTATTTCACGAAATCTCCCGAATATACATTAAACCGGAGTGCCCAGTTATTATCGAAAAAAAGCTGGACCGGTGTTAACGCAAGAAGCGAAAATGCATACAGAAAGAGCATCTCATAATAGGTCCACCCGTTGATCGAGGGGAACGACTGAAATATTAGCCAGAATGAGATAAATCCGGCGATATTCGTGGCCAGCATCCCGATCGTTGAGATATAGAAGTCGGCACGGTAGTGCATCTTGCTCTTAATATCCTGTGTAATAATCATCAGGTAGATTCTTGGATAATAGAACGCCCCACGTCGAAGTTTTTCTTTCTTTTCCCGCTGTTCCGAGATCATTTTTCCCCCTCCTCTCTCAGCCGCCGTTAACGGTAATCACACGTGACGAAGACCGGAAGAACAGACGTGCACCGGCTACCAGAATGACCATCCAGAAAGCCTGTACGCCGAGAGCTCTCGCGTAATCGATCCACGTGTATGTATTGGAAACAAGTACCATAAGCGGAACGTTATAAATCGCCTGAAACGGCAGAAACATCAGAACGTTCCGGAACGCCTCCGGAAAAAAGGCCAGCGGAATCGTCGCTCCGGACAGCAGAAGGATAATGACTTCCTTCATCATATTAATGCCCCAGATCGACTGCGAATACAGGCAGATCGTGCCGACGATAAAATCAATGCTGAAACTGATGACAAGCGACATAAATATCGCCGGCAGGAAGATCAGCAGATTGACGCCCATCGGAAGCGCCCATCCGGAAAGAATGGAGACGACCAGGAAAGTGGGAATAAAGGTGAGAACCAATTGCGTGGCCACGTTCCCGAGTGAATAGAAGAATTCCCGAAGGTAGAAATCCATCGGTTTCGTGAAAAACAAAGAAATTTGGCCGGACTGAATATCATGTCCCATTTTCCAGACGAGGTAATTATTCAGTGTGGAAAAGATAGCGCCTGCGAGAGTCAGGTAGATTAATGTCTGTATAAAAGTCATGCCATTGACACTGACCGTGTGGGTGGACGCATAGATAGCGCGCCACAGGAAATAGACAACGATCATATAGACCATATTCCCGACAAAGTCGATCACACGGCTGGATCGAAACATGGCCATTTCCAAAATACCCGCACGGGTAATCGAAAAATAACGCCGAAACGGAAGCTTCTTTGTTCTATTCTCCATGTCAGGCCTCCAGGGTTGGCTTTGCATCGCAGTTCCCCTCATAAATCTTCCGGATGACCGATTCTGTAGTGATCTCCTCAATCCGCACGTCTTTGAAAGGAATCAGGGTCTGCATATGATCGAGAACTTTTATCAGGGAAATTTCGTCCTCCGGCACGAGTACCGTAAGCCACTCTTCATCCGACCCGAACACGACGTTCCGGGTTTCCGGACATAATGCAAGAAGCTGTCGTCCATATTTTGCCAAATCCGCCTCCGAGAAAGATACATTTCCGGCCGACAGAATTTTCAGCGTGCGATACGATCCAAAGAACTGCTTGAGCTGCTGAATATTGTTGTCGTAAATCAGTTTTCCATGGTCGATGATCATAATCCGGCGGCATAATGCCTCCACATCGCCCATATCATGCGTCGTCAATACGACCGTCGTCTTCTTTTCCCGGTTCAGTACCGAGATCAATTCCCGGATCTTCGACTTCATCGAGACATCGAGTCCGATCGTCGGTTCGTCGAGGAACACTACGCTCGGGTCATGCAAAAAAGATGCGAGAATATCGCAGAGCGTTCGCTGTCCGAGCGACATCTGCCGGACCGGCTTATTGTAGAGTTCGCTTACGCCGACAAGTTCGTCAAACATCTCCATATTATTCTTATATACTTTATCCGGAATACAGTACATTTCCTTCAGAATCCGAAAAGATTCAATCACGGGAAGCGACCACCAGAGCTGCGATCTCTGACCGAAAACAACGCCGATATTCTGCGCGTTCAGCGTACGGTTTGCATAAGGCACACGACCGTTGACCAGGAGCTTCCCCTCGGTCGGTTCGAGAATTCCCGTCATAATTTTAATCGTGGTAGATTTTCCTGCACCGTTGGGACCAAGATACCCGACCATCTCACCTTCTTCGATGGACATGGAAACATGATCCACGGCAACCAGATTTTTATAATCTCGAGAGAAAAGATCGGTAAACGTGCCTCTGAGTCCCGCATGCCGGTTCAGCACCCGGAAAACTTTCGTAATATTTTCAAGCTCAATTACGGCTCCCATTGGATGCCCTCCTTTGTATTATCAATTTATAATAACCTGAATTTACGTAAAATTATACCTGTTGTTTCCGCCCGCGAAAAATGACCGAAGGAAGTTTTGTTGCCTGACTGAAAATTGCTCTGTATAATTGACCAGAAAAGAATATAAGAAGGGTAGAAAAATCCCCTGGTAACTCTTGCCTAGTTTTAGCGGACAACGCAAGAGGCCAAGGGATCAAAACTAAAACATATGGCAAGTATAGCAAATTTCATGCTGGTTGTTAACCCCAAGACGGGAGTTTTTTGTAAGGAGCAGGGAAAATCTTCCTTTCCCGATTTTTCATATATTACCGCCCTCTGTTCTATGTCTTATCAGCAATTCCATAATTATCAATATAATCCGAAGGACATAATCCTGTTACTGAATGAAATATTCGGCTGAAATAGAACTGGTCGGAATACCCGACCCGGTTTGCAACGTCCTTAACAAATATATCCTTGTCTTTAGAAATAATACTTTTGGCTTTTTCGATTCTGATATTTGTCAGATAATTATTAAAGGAACAGTCTGCATATGTGCGGAACAGTTTGCTTAACGTCGTCTGAGATAAGCCGAATTTCTTACAGATTACCTGAATAGATAATTCATCACTGATATTTCGATTTAGATATTCTATAATTTCACGATAAATATCTGCTTTATCGGAGCATTGGCACCGGATTTTTTCGCTGATACTCTGATTAATGATTCCTATGATACTTTCACTTAAATTATCCATTGTTGCTGCATATGAGAACGCATCATCCAACATATAATCAACGCTCTCCTGCGTTTCATGCATACAGTTAAATTTCTGCATTAAATAGAATATGTGTTTAATTTTGCTTTCTATCCAGAGCTGCGAACGATTTTCCGTTTCCCATCTTTTCAAAAGAATCTGAATTTCCTTTTTGAATTTTTGGTATTCGTTCTGCTGAATCAAATATTCCAGGTTATCAAAATGATTTTCTTCGGATGCGTTGTCCGTACATTTCACAGACAGCTGATCGAGAAAAAGTGTCTGATTTTTCCCGATAATAATCGACTTATCCAACTTACGGTACAACTCTTTTATCACAGCAGGAAATTCATCCGGTGAAAGCGGTGTTTCCCGGATTATCGCTGTAATAAAAGAAAGATTGTCCGCCATTTTTGCGATTGTTTTCAGTATCATTGCCGTAAAACTTGTCTGATATAGAAGCTTCTTCGGGCAAATATACAGTGATTCCATTTCATCCCTGCCGTATACAATCATCTTTTCATCCTGAATCGAAAAGATTTCTATACCCGTATGACTTGAAAAGCGCGATGGAACAGCATTTTTTCTCATGATCGCGACATAGTAGGTACCATCCGGAAATACTTTTACCAGTTCTTCTGAGGAAGGGATGCTGCAACCTGTGCACAGATTCCGGATCAGCTTGTTTCTCCGCTCATAGTAACAGGTCATTAATGTCAGTTCCAATTTGTCCAGAACTTCTTTTAATGCGGAAGGCGTCACCGGTTTGAGTATATAATCGCAGACTCCGCTGCGGATTGCACCTTTTGCATATTCAAAATCCTGATATCCGCTAACTATGACGGAGAGGATTTGGGGAAACTGCTCCTTTACGTGGAGTGTCAGCGCTATACCGTCTATGATTGGCATCTTGATATCCGAAATCAAGACTTCAGGCTGCAGTTCCCTCACCTTCTGCAAAGCGCTTTCACCATTATCCGCAGTCGCAATCACCTCGAAATTGGGGCATTTACGCTCGATGATTGTACAAATATGCTTTAAGGCCGCCGGCTCATCATCAGCTACAATAACTCTATACATCTATTTCCCCTCTTCCTTCGCACTGATATATGCGCCGATAATAACGTCTGTTCCACCCTCCGAAGAGTTCAGTTCAAAAATCAGAGACTCATTATAGAACAGAAAAAGTCTTGCATACGTATTTACCAAACCCATACCGCCGATTTCCATCTCAACATTTTTTCTTTCTTCTGAAAGTTTGGCTTTCGCCTGCCTGCATTTTTCGTAGATTTCTTCAATGACGTTTTCTCCGAATCCGTCGCCGTTATCATGAACCTTGATATACCATTTATTTTCGTCGCAGTATCCCGTAACTTCGATATTGATAACTCGATTGCTGTTTGTATATCCATGCATAATAGAGTTTTCCACAACCTGCTGCAAAACAATTTTCGGCAATTCCTTATCCATGATTTGCGCATCAAGCTCAATAGAATACTCAAGTTTATGCTCATAACGGTATTTTAATAGTTTGAAGTACAAATTCAGGTATTCAATTTCTTCTTTAACTGTCGCATGTTTTTCCTTCGTATTCGTTGCATACCTGAGCATACACGCAAGATTATCACAGATTTCGCAAATCACTTCATCGTCTGCGAGTATACCGCGAGTTGAAATAACATTCAGCACATTAAATAGAAAGTGGGGATTAACCTGGGCTTGAAGCAGATCAAACTGTGCCTGGAGCTGAAGCATCGACATTCTTTTTTCTTTTACCGTGGATTTATTCAGCCGGTTCAGCATTGCTTTATAAGATTCATATAAAGATTCAATTTCATCGTTGGAAATTCTGGTCTGGATTTCATCATCCATATTTCCGATTTCTGTATTTTCCATGAATTTCTGCAGCTCGTGAATCGGTTCAGTAACATATTTCGAGGAAATATTTATATAGATAAAAGATATCAGCAAAAAGCTAATAATTACAACCAATGTAACCGGGAGAGCCTCTAAAACAGATTGATATGTAATATTAACAAACCGGACAACAGCAACTGTTACGCCGGTTTCTGTTGATTTCTGGCAGGAGACGGCTATTTTTTCACCGGTATCCGGATTTTTGATTTCAGTGGTTCCGGCTCCAAGAGACAGGACGGTTTTACAAAATGTGTCCGTCGCCAGATCCGTATTATTTGTATAAATTAATTCACCGTCATCACGGATAATGATTACATCCGTATCCTGATTTTCAGTCAAAAACAGATTGTCCAGATCTGAAACTTTTTTCTGGACTTCGATAAAACCAAGTCCCGATCCCTGTATTTCTTTTACAACAGAAAAGACAACCGGCTTCGTCTTTTTTCCCCAATTATCAATATGTGCGCCTATAACTACCGGAGTACCCTTACCCCCCGCTGCCTGTCCGATCCAGTCGAGGTCATCAATTGTTACGGATGGATCAACCACTGTGCCGGAAACGTTCCTTCCGGCAATTACAATGCCGCTTTGATTAAATACAATCACGCGGTTAAAATTCTTCCAGGTATAATAAGTATTGATCGATTCGCGCACCACATTAATTGAATCGCTTATATACGTACTGGAATAAGCATCATTATCTGTCCCGTCTGACAGTGTCTTAATAGCATCCAGCGTCTTGGGGTCCGACAAAATATAATCGCTGATATCCTCCATCTTCCGAATCATATCATCGACCTGCTGTGAAACCATTTTGGATGAGACATTCATGTTCTGGTATTCATTGTCAAGGTATTCATTGCTGTCATATAAATAGTAAAAAATCCCGACGATCAATGAAGCAATGATCGCAAATACCGAATAAATAATTGTAATTTTTTTCTGAAATTTCATTGTTTCCCAATTCTCTCGAAAATATCAGGACGGTATGATCTAAAAATTCATGCTATCCTGATCTTAGTTAACCTTTCACAGCACCTGCTACCATACCGGATACAATTCGTTTACTGAAGAAGATAAACAGGATCAGCATGGGTATTATGATAATTATAACATCCGCGAACAGCAAATTGTACGAACTCGAATACTGACCCATAAATTTGTAAAGGGTCAGCTGCACGGTAACGTTTTTGGCTCCGGGCAGAAAATACAGAGGGTTGGTAAAATCATTAAAGATAGTAACCGCATTCAATATGATTACCGTTGCAGATACAGGCTTCAGCAGCGGGAAAATAATTGTAGTAAACAATTTCAACTTCGAGCATCCGTCAATATAGCCGGCTTCTTCCAGTTCTTCCGGTATGGAATTCATAAATCCTCTGTATAACATAATAGTAAACGGAATCTGGAGGGCTACTTCTATCATGATCATACCAAACAGGGTTTTATAAATATGCATATTCTGCATCATCCAGATCGTCGGTAATATTGCTGCGGGAACCATAAGACCTGTCAGAATCAGGGAATTGATGAAACGATGCGCCTTATCTGTGCGCCTCTGCAGGACATAGCCGGCCATAGAACCCAGAATAACCAGCAGAAGAACAGAACATGCCGTTATGAGAATACTGTTCTTGAAAGCTGTGAGGATCTGGTAATTGTTTGCGGAAAATACCGTCGCATAGTTTTCCCAGTGAAAAATCTCCGGCAGGGATAAATTCAAAAGATTAGATTCCCGCCGCTCTTTGAGTGAATTTACCAGCATAAACAGAAACGGAATAATAAAGATTACTGCTGCAAAAAACAATCCGAGTACGTCACCCAGCAAATATAACTTCTTCTTTTTCATTTTCATCTGACCTCCCTGCTGAGTAGGAATTTCTGCAGAGGATACGCAAGGGCTGCTATCAGGACAAACATAATAACGTTGCCTGCTGTGGAAAGTCCATAATACCCGGCCGCATACTGTTTATAGATAATGGATGCCATAACGTCTGTTGCAAATCCGGGACCGCCTCCCGTCATGGACCAGATGAGGTCAAAGGTCCGCATACCTCCGATGAACGAAAGTATAATAACTGAATTCATTGCCGGTCTTACCAGAGGCAGTGTAATATACCTCAGCTGTTCCCACTTGGTAGCTCCGTCAATAGACGCTGCTTCATAGTATGATTTGTCGATGGATTGGATCCCTGCAATATATATAACCGTTGCTATGCCGACACCCTTCCATACATCTGTCCCGATTACGGAGAACAAAGCCAGATGCGTATTTCCAAGCCAGTCAACTGCAGGTATATGTATAAATTCAAGAGCCTTATTGATGAGTCCTTTTGAAGGATGCATGAGTGCTGAAAATGTAATGCCTACAGCAATTGTACTAACCAGGTTCGGGAAAAAGACTACTGACCGCAAGAAATTTTTCGTTATGATTTTACTTGTCAGAAATACCGCTATTAAAAACGCTAATATTACTTTTAAACCGCAGGTGAGAACAGCATATAGCAGAGTGTTTTTAATGCCGATACTAAGAGAATCGTCCGTAAAAAACAACTCGAAATTTTGAAATCCGCAAAATTTGAAACTGTCAAAACTCCATACTGTCATGCTGAAAAACAGGGATGATACCATTGGTACTAAAAAGAATACTGCAAAAACAGCGAATGCCGGAACAATAAACCAAGTTGAATATTTCTTCTGATTCATACATACCTCGATTGCTGATCCTTAACGTAACGGCCACCGATTTATTCGATGGCCGTTACCTTTGGAATCATGAAATATTATTTAGCCCAGTTAAGTCCTAATTGAATAGCCTGCTTATAGCAGTCTTCGTCATATTTAGCTGCGGCCTGAGCACCGGTTGTCTGGCCGGAACCGCATTCCTGGGAGATGGCAGGACAGTTGGCTCCTTTGACGGATGTCTGGAATTCGAGGGCAGTACCTGTCTTTCCGGCATCAAAGTATGCCTGCATGTCAACTGCTACACCCTTATATGAACCGGCCGGGAGGGAATAGCCCTTAACACAGTAAGGTCCGTCGGGCAGGATTGTAGCTGCATATGCGTTAAGTGCTGCATCAGATACATAGAACTTCATAAATCTCAGGATATCATCCGCTTTACCACTGTTCTTGTTGCCATAAATGCTCGAGGGCATCCAGACAGTAAGGCCATTATCGGAAGCATCATCCCCTGGGATTGCGAATACACCGATATTGTCAACGACATCTTTGCCATACAATTTATAGATATTTGACTGGGCCTGTGTCAGCATTGCCCACTGAGCGCCTTTGCCGTTTGCCAACATATCGCAGGCATCGTCATATGTTGTTGCAAGATAATCCTTGTTGTAGAAAGGTGTTGTTGCAGCAAGCTTCTCCCAGCTTCTGAGAGCAGAAGGAGTCGTTGCATACTTTGCAGTACCGGCTTCGAGGTCTGCAGCGAAAGTAGGAGCTGCAGCGCATACATTGTAGTTGTCGCCAAGGAACATAACCTGTGAAGTCCAGCTGTCTGCAAAAGCACCGATCAGCGCCGTCTCGCCGGCATCTTTCAGGACCTGGCAGTTAGCAATAAACTCGTCCCATGTCTTCGGTACAGTAAGATTGTATTTTGCATACATTGCCTTATTGTACAGGATTGCGCCAGCCTGACTCGATGAGAACGGAACACCGTATGTAGCGCCGGCAATCGTAACTGTCCCTTTGTATGTATCGTCAAGTTTCGATACAAAATCCTGTCCGGATATATCGATAAAGTAGTCTTTCGGATTAAGTGCGCTCAGAAGAGCACCGGAATTGTAAATGCAAAGGTCGGCCATATCTCCGGATGCCAGACGTGTCTTAACAATATTGTCACCGTCGGAACCGCCGGGATAGGTTTCAATAGTAACTGTAATTCCCAGTTGTTCTTTTGCCAGAGCGCAGACAGCCTCAAGTCCTGCAGCTGTAGCATTTGAATCAATCAGTAATGTAAGATTTGCTTCCTTGTAGTCCCCTGTGCTGTCAGTGGCTGCTGCGGTTGTGTCTGCTGCCGTTGCATCAGCAGCTGCTTTGGTTGTTGCTGCCGCCGTAGCGGCTGCTGTCGTCGTAGTGGGTGTAGTGGTTGCGCAGCTTGCCAGCATGGATACTGACAAGGCAGCAGCAACAATAATTGACATAATTCTCATTCTTCTCATTGAATTACTCCTCCTCTTTTTGGATAAATTGCCGTTAGCATGTACATTATTGCTAATAAAAGGATGTTAACACAGCATTTTTTTGTATGACATGGACAATCTAATTCCATAGCATGAAAAATCCAGTATTTCTTCTTTTCTTTACTTGATAAATCTTATTGAATATTTCCCTGAACCTGCTTTCGCTGTCATATTGTTCTCCAGTGCAGAAAAGATCAGACCGTCTGCATCTGTAACCTGAACAGCCTGATCAAGGATAATGTCTGCTGTAGTGTTATGCGGAACAGTAACATTCAGGGTCACTTCACTTTTGATGCAGCTCCATTTGACGGCAACGGGTCCATACATGCTGTTGAATGAAGCATCCACAAAAGCAAGGTTGCCTCCGATACGGGGATAAATAATCGAATGCTTATATCCCGGATTT